>Ga0306866_1000030_pt1 | contig 62708 bp, 70 predicted proteins | sample AntRauTorckE5432_FD_190450 | JGI IMG/M metagenome (GOLD analysis project Ga0306866, IMG submission 190450) | Saline lake microbial communities from Rauer Islands, Antarctica - Metagenome Torckler E5 #432 (v2) (version 2) | ecosystem: Environmental > Aquatic > Non-marine Saline and Alkaline >...
CTTCGATTAATCCCATAAATTGGAATATTTTTTTGTTTTGCAATCAATTGTAATTTCTGGTTTTGTTGTAAATGCTTTTTTAAACCAATAATTAGACTAGCTTTTTTAATTTCTTTTGTTAAAGTAACATTAACTTTTAGTTTCAAAATAATCTCTCGTAATAAATTATATGAAAGTGAATATGAATAAATCACGACCTTTTTTTTATCTAATTGTGACTTAGAAAAATCTTTTTGTTTATTAATTAAAGCCCAACTTTTATTACAAACCGGTGAAAGACTTGAAAGTGTATTAAAATGATTAAAAAGAGGATTAATTGGTAATGGTTTATATTTAATGTATGTTTTTTCATTCTGTATTAATGTACGAGTCTGATTTATAGCGAAAGTTCCTCTTAGCAACAAATCTATAGATTCTTGTACATCTTCATGAATTGTCCAAGAGTTTTGATCATTAATTTCTATTGCAATTTGAAACGCAGGATAACCCTTACGTTCTAAAATACTTTTTTGTGTTTTTCGGCGTTTTGCTTCCTCATCACTTAATGTTACATACTGAATACCGCCAATTAAATCAGTTAAAGGTGGATTCTTGATTATATTTTCAAGACAATTTCCATGAGTTGTACCAACAAGCTGAACTCCTTTTTCCGCAATAGTACGAGCAGCTAAAGCTTCTAATTCAGTCCCAATTTCATCAATAATAATAACTTGGGGCATATGATTTTCAACCGCTTCAATCATTACTTGATGTTGAAGATCTGTTTGAGAAACTTGCATGCGCCTCGCACGACCAATCCCAGGGTGAGGGATATCACTATCTCCTGCGATCTCATTTGAGGTATCAACGATGATAACTCGTTTTTCCATCTCATCAGATAATACTCTGGCAATTTCACGAATGATAGTTGTTTTTCCAACACCGGGCTTTCCAAGAATCAGAATTGATTGACCAGATTCTAACAAATCTCGAATTAAACAAATGGTTCCAAAAATGGCTCTTCCAACTCGACAAGTTAAACCAGTAATTAAAAATTGGCGATTTCGAATACAACTAATTCGATGTAAAGTCCGTTCAATGCCAGCTCGATTTTCATTACTAAATTTACTTATTCGCTTTGTTGTATATTCTAAATCTTGCCATGAAATAATTTTCTGAGATAAATATTCAGGACCAGTGCTGAATCTTGCCTCTGGACGTCTTCCTAAATCCATGACAATCTCGATAATTTTGTCTTTTGAACTGTGATTATCTATATGATTATTAAGAAATGAAGGAAGAGTTTCTAATAATTTATCTAAATCTTCATCTACACTCATATCCTAAAATTCAGATTTTATTTATAATTCTTATTATGAATTATACTTAAGGTTGAAAAATTTATCATGGTAATAATTGAAGCAAACCAAATTACAAAAAAATTTCATCATTAGTATTTAAAACTAATGATGAAAAAAATAAATTACAAATTAAAAACGTATAGTTTACCAGAAACCTAATGAAACTGCTTTATCAATAGGTAAACAAGCACCAATACCAAACCATACAGCAAACATAAAACCAAAAATAAATACTAGACTTGCAATTGGACGACGGAAAGGATTTTGGAATTTATTTACATTCTCAATAAATGGTACTGTAATTAATCCAGCAGGCACAGCTGCCATAGCTAATACACCTAATAATTTATTTGGTAATACGCGTAATAAATTAAAAGTAGGGAAAAAATACCACTCAGGTAAAATTTCTAATGGAGTGTTAAATGGATCTGCTGGCTCACCCATTTGTGTTGGTGCCATTACACCTAAACCAATACAACATGCAAATGTTCCTAAAATACATACCGGGAAAACATATAATAAATCATTCGGCCATGCAGGTTCACCATAATAGTTGTGTCCCATACCTTTAGCTAATTTTGCACGTAATTTTGGATCCGATAAATCTGGTTTTTTAATTACTGACATAATTATTCCTTGTTAAAATATTAATATTACTGTTAGTTCTGTGCTTTTAAATTAAAGTGGTCCTGAAATACCTTGCTTTCTAATCATTAAGAAGTGTGTTAACATTAAAACAGCTGCAGCTAGTGGTAATACGAATGTATGAGCACTGTAGAAACGTGTTAATGTACTTTGACCTACACTTTCACCACCACGTAATACTAATACTAAAGGTTCACCTATAATGGGAACCGCAGCTGGAACACCTGTTACAATTTTACATGCCCAGAAACCTACTTGATCCCAAGGTAACGAATAACCTGTAACACCAAATGAAACAGTAACCACGGCTAAAATAACGCCTGTTACCCAAGTTAATTCACGAGGCTTTTTAAAGCCACCAGTTAAATATACACGGAAAACATGTAAAACCATCATCATAACCATCATACTTGCCGACCAACGGTGAACAGAACGAATTAACCAACCAAAGTTAACACTTGTCATAATGTACTCTACTGAAGCAAATGCATCAACTACACTTGGACGGTAATAAAATGTCATCGCAAAGCCTGTAGCTACTTGAACTAGGAAGCATGTGAATACAATTCCACCAAAACAATAAAAAATATTAACATGCGGTGGTACATATTTGCTTGAAATATCATCAGCAATTGCTTGTACTTCTAAGCGCTCTTCAAACCAATCGTAAACTTTACCCATGAGGAATTATTATAAAAAATAAAACACAGTTAAGCACAATAGTATTTCTAGAACACAATATAAAGGCGAGAGTGGGATTCGAACCCACGGAATCCGTAAAGATTCATCTGATTTCAAATCAGACGCAATCGACCAACTCTGCCATCTCGCCAAAAGATTAGTTCTAAAACTAATCTTAGATATAAATTAACTTTCGTAAGTAGTTGTTCCACTAAATTTAATTGAAGCAGGGTTTGGATTCTTACCAATTGAAAAATCACGACTATTTACCGCTGTACGACCTGGGTTAACTTTCTCAGGCGAAACACCGTCTTTTGGATGTAAATATTGAACTTCACCACTAGGAAAAATCCGATAAATTTTATAGTCATTAATTTTGAAAGTTCGTAACTGTGTCGCTAAAGCTAAACACTGTTCTTTACGTGCTAAATACAATAGGTTTTCACCATTTCGCATTATAGCAGCACCACCTGTTGGCATTTCAAAAATCTGTTCTTTTTTACTAGTCCACGTAATAGCATACTTTTCTTCAACTTCAGCAGCTCTTAACCAACCACCAGTACTTCCACCAAAAGTTGGAAATGGCGTTTGTAAATTCAATGTCATAAGTAAAACCTTATTAATATTTAACGTTCAATATAACATTTTAATAAAAAAATGATTTTTTTTACGTTAATTTATAAATTTTCTAGCGGAGAATGGATTTGAACCATTGACCTTCGGGTTATGAGCCCAACGAGCTACCAGACTGCTCTACTCCGCGAGTTTTATACCTATATTACTAATAATATTATAACATATTTGGCTATAAAAAACACTATTTGTAAAAAAATCGAATATTATTTTAACTTTATTTAAAAAATAAAGTTAAAATAATATAGATTTAAGTATTTGCTGGGTTACCAACGTTAATACTATCGGTTAACGATTTTAAAATCAGTTTAATCGAACGTACAGCATCATCATTACCAGGAATAGGAATGTCCACTAAATCTGGATCACAATTCGTGTCTAAAATTGAAATAATAGGAATCCCTAATTTACGGCACTCACGAACCGCAGTCATTTCACGTTTTTGGTCAACAATAATTGCTACATCAGGTACACGTGGCATGTCTTTAACACCATTTAAATGCTTACGTAATTTTTCTAATTCTTTACGACGTAATGATGCTTCTTTTTTTGGTAATAAGTTAAATACTTGATCAGCTTCTTCTTTTTCAAGTGTTGTTAAACGTTCAATACGACTTTTTAATGTAACCCAGTTTGTTAGCATGCCACCTAACCAACGGTGGTTAACATAATAAGAATTACAACGCTTGGCTTCCTGAGCAATTAAGCTACTTGCCTGACGTTTTGTACCGATAAATAAAAAAATCTTATCTTTGGCTGCTTCTGATTTTACATACGAATTTGCTTCTTTTAATAATTGAGCAGATTGTACTAGATCTAGAATGTGAATATTGTTTCGTTCTGTATAGATATATGGAAACATTTTCGGATTCCAACGGTATGCTTTATGTCCAAAATGAACACCAGCATCTAATAATTGGGCTAAAGTAAGCTCAGCCATAAGTCTTTTTAACTCCTTAAAATTTTTATAAGTAAATCTCTAATGTTAACATTACCAAAAAATAAATGAAGGCGTCTAGTTTTATTTTTAAACTTTTTCCAAAGTAGATAATGAACTTGAAATTTGCGAAGAAGTTCGCGGTTTCTTTACAAAACAATCTTGGTAATTCTGTGACCCAGTTCCTGCTGGAATTAAATGACCAATAATAATATTTTCTTTTAAACCACGTAACCAATCAACACGACCTTCAATTGCAGCTTTGGTTAAAACTCTTGTTGTTTCTTGAAAACTTGCAGCGGAAATAAAACTTGGGTTGTTTAAAGCCGCTTTAGTAATACCTAATAACAATGGAACGTAAAAAGCAGTTTGTTTATTATTTTTCGAAACAATATCATTTATATATTGAATATGATATAGATCAATAACTTCACGCGGTAATAATGGTGTATCACCTTCATGTGTTATTAATACTTTCGTTGTCATTTGTTTAATAATGACTTCAAGGTGTTTATCAGCAATCGAGACACCTTGTGATTCATATACTGCTTGAACAGAGTTTAAAATTAAGGATTGAACTTTTTTGAAGCTACGATAACTTGCTTCATAATTATTTGTTAAGCGGTATGATGTAACTTTTTGTGTTCTGTCGCAGAAAAAATTTTTAATTAAACCATAATAACTGAAATAAACTTTTAACAATGCATGTGGGTTGATTTTTTCTGTTTCTTTGATAGTAGTACCTAATTTTCTAAACTCGAAACTTGCATCAAGACTAGTTTTTCTAATTAAAAGACCTTTTTTTTGGTTTGTTGAAACGTTCTTACTAATTTGACGCTTTTTTCGTGCTTCTAATAATTCTTCAATCCTTGGTAAACCTTGAACAATATCACCTGTAATTTCTTTTTCAAAATTTAATAAGCCTAATGTTTGACCATCAGCTACAAATTCTCCATTTTTACAAAATACACTGTTAACTTCTTGTTCGAAATAGTCTTCCGTGAGTGAATGGATTCCAATTGATTTTGAAAATGGATAACCGAAGAACTGTACACGAATTAAATTATTTAAAGGGTTCTTTTTTAAAGTATTTGAAACTAAATCCGAATTTTTTAAGAAAACTGAGTAATGTGTTCGACGCTTTTTAACCCAAGATGCTTCTTTAGTTGTGACAATATCAGAAATATTAGATTCAGAAATAGTTTCATCAGTTACAGAAAAATTTTGAACAAAAATAGGGATTGGTGAACTATATAAATTACCATTTTTTCGAATGAACATCTTTGGTAATTCAATTTTCAACCCATTTTCAAAAGGAATTTTTGATGTTGCATCAAGTTTTTTTGTTAAAACTTTTTTAGTAATATCGTAATAATTTAACGTAATATTTCGCTTGGTTGAAATAGTATTAACGAATGGCAACTGTTTTTCTGAAATAATTTTATAAGCTGTTGATTTTTCTGCCAACACATCTTGAACCTGGCAATTTGGGAAAAAATACGGTCTACCTTTTTGGATTGTTAAAAATTGACCATTGTCAATAATAATTTTTCCGATTTGATTGACATTAATATTTTTAATGACTAAGTCATTCACCGTTTTGGTCGGAATTTTAGACTTTAAAATGGTTAAACAATCGTCATTGGAAATAAGTAAAACTTGACGGTTATTTTTATATTTAGATTTAAGTTTTACAATTTCTAATGATTGAGTATTAATACTTTCAAAATAGCCTAAAGTTGTATAACTATCGACAAATTGGTTAGATTCAATTAAAAGAGATGACTCAATATCAGTATATTTTAAATGTGCGGGAAGATAATTTGGAAAATGAATATTCTCAATAAGTACGAAATTTAAACTATTTTTTGCTTTTTCAATATTAAATTGGATGTTAATTTTATTCTCTGTAGAAGTTTTTAAATTTGAATCTAAAACATTTGAAATTAAAGTTAATGAACGGGCACTTTTAATTTTTTGATTCGACTTATATAAATACTGTGTGCTATTTTGTAGCCCCAGGATAGATTCTATTGCTTGATTTTCTTTGCAAAGTACTTCAACTGAACGTGGTTTAGGAATTTCGTAAATATCTAACGGACGTATTAGTAATTGATCATTTACTTTTCCGATAATGTGCTGACATAATGATGGGTGATCAATTTTAATGTCATCAAAAATAGTTTCACCTGGATAAAATACTTTATTAGCGAAGCTTTTAAAATTCTTACCTTGATAAACTAAACCTGATTTAATTGAAATTTCAGAAACCAAGTTATTTTTGTAACTAATTATTACGATACCGGATTTTTTTGAAAACAATCCAGGAATAATTTCAAAATTTTCACAGATGAAACTACCATGCTCTACTAAAAGCATATTTTTATCACAATTTAATTTATATGTCTCTTCAGGAAGCCAGATTAAAGACCGAAGACTAAATTGTAATGGGATTTTATTAAATTGAGTTGTTGTAAATTTAAAAGTGCTCCATTCTGTATTCTTAAAATCAAGATTCAATTTTCGATAATAAGAAATTAATTTAGAACTGCTAATAGATTTTTGCTTTGTTCGTTGGTCATAATATGGAATACCACCAATTTGTGTTTGATATTGATTAGATAATAAACTCCCAAAATAATTAGGAGAAATCGAATTTAATTCTAGATTTGAGTTTTTAACTTTTAAATTTATAAAATAACGTTGTTCCTTATACTGGAGAATATATTGGTTAAACCCAATCTCTAAATCAATCTTTTGAATTGTAGAGTACTTTAACGTGTAATGGTTTGTACTGATTTGTAATAAACGCTCAAATAATTTTGATTTGTCATTTATAACTTTTACATACCCAGGATATTGATTAATAATTTTTGTTCTAAAAATAAAACTTTCTTTATTAATTTTATGATCTGCATAAAAATTTAAAAATGAATTTGTAGGGGCTTGATAAACTCGACCTGATAAAATCCACAAAAGTTTATTTTTATTAACGAAATTTATTTTCTTTTTTAATCGAGGCATATAAACTTCACCAGATGAAGTACTCAAAATCGGCTTAATTTCTGTTCTCGTTTGTTTTGCTGTATTAGATAATTCACCTAAAATTGTTCCTTGTTTTACGTACTGATTATTTTTAGTAAACAACATTGTATTTGGAAGAACTTCTAGCTGAATTAAATCTTCTCCTTGTATCTCTGGGACAATAACTAATGACCCAGAATTTTTTGTTAATAAAACATCTTCACCTCGATTTGTTCGTAATGTTAATGTTTTTAATAGTTTAGAAAATTTAATTATCCCGTTTACTGAACTAATAATTTGCTGTCTCGCTTCGGAAGTAAAAATCCCGCCAGTGTGAAATGTTCGCATTGTTAATTGCGTACCTGGTTCACCAATAGATTGACCAGCAATAATCCCAACAGCTTCACCAATGTCCACCAAATTTTCATTAGCCAGATCCCAACCATAACATTTTTGACAAATTGACCGGTATAAACTACAAGTTAAAGGTGAACGAATGTAACATGTTTGAATGTTGTGGTCTTTAAATGTTTGAATTAAATTAGGAGTAAGTTGAGTATCTTTAGAACTAATCAAATTATTATTAATTGGATCAAAAATAGGTTTACTCAATAATCGTCCTAAAATTTGTTCATTATTTTGAGTATTATTAACGACACAACAATGGTGTGTTCGACAATCACGTTCGCGGATAATAATATCTTGAGCTACATCGATAAGACGACGTGTTAAATAACCAGAATTGGCTGTCTTTAATGCAGTATCTACAATACCTTTTCGAGCACCATACCCTGACATTAAATAATCGGTAATGGTTAACCCTTCACGGAAGTTTTTTTTAATTGGTAATTGAAGTATTTCACCACTTGGATCTGACATTAAACCACGCATACCAACTAATTGACGAACTTGAGAAAGATTACCTCGAGCTCCTGAAAAGGCCATGATATAAACGGAATTTAAAGGATCATAATTTTTAAAATATGAAACTACTTCATCTTTTAATGACTCACTAGTAACACTCCATGTATCAATGATTTTTTGAAATTTTTCAACATCTGTAATTTTTCCTTTTAAACAAATCTTTTCTGCATTTAAAATTTCTTGATGAGCTTTCTCTAACATTTGGTTTTTAACAAATGGTACACGAAGATCTTCAATACTAATTGAAATTCCAGCTTGACTAGCATATTTAAAACCCAAATATTTTAATTCGTCAGCAAGCGAACAAGCTTGCATTGAATTATATTCAGTAAAACTCCAAGCAAGTAACTGCTTTAATTGTTTTTTACTAATAAGGGTATTTTGATAGATATAGTTTTTCATAAAATATTTATTTTTATAATTATATCATTTAGGCAACTAATTTTAAGGTTTTCTGAATTGTATAATTAAAAATTACGCGTCCAGTTGTTGTTTGTATATATTGAACTAATGGTTGACCGGAACTATCTAATCGGATTTGAACATTTTCATAATATTCAATTGTTGTATCATCACTCAAGTTTGTTTTTTTGATTAATGCTCCTGTATCAATCCCCGGTTCGTTATAACGTACCCAGATAGATGTATGTAACTCAATCTGATCTTGGTAATATGCTAAAACTACATCATCTAAATTTGCGAAATAATGGTTTGACCCTAACAAGCCTTGGATATTATTTACTGTTAAATAATAACACCCTAAAACCATGTCTTGACTAGGCATAATAATTGGTTCTCCGTTCGCTGGAGATAAAAAATTATACGGAGCTAACATCAGCATGTAACATTCCGCTTGTGATTCTAATGACAACGGAACATGAACAGCCATTTGATCACCATCAAAATCAGCATTAAAAGCCGAACAAACTAAGGGGTGTAACTTAATAGCTCGACCTTGAACTAAAACTGGTTCAAAAGCTTGAATTCCTAATCTATGTAAAGTTGGAGCTCGATTTAAAAAAATTGGGTGGCTTGCCAAGACTTTTTCTAAAACCGGATCTATTGCGGATTCATTTTGCTGAATTAAGTTTTTAGCAACTTTCATGTTACTTGCCAATCCTTGATTAATTAATTCGCGGATAATAAATGGCTGAAATAATTCAATGGCCATTTCATAAGGTAAACCACATTGATTTAGTTTTAAACTTGGACCAACAACAATTACCGACCGACCCGAATAATCTACCCGTTTTCCTAAAAGATTTTGACGGAATCGACCATGTTTACCTTTGATAATATCTGATAATGACTTTAATGGCCGGTTATTTGCACTTAAAGCAATTTTACCCCGTTTACCATTATCAATTAGTGTATCAACAGCTTCCTGTAACATACGTTTTTCATTTCGAATGATAAGCTGAGGGGCATCAATCTCTAAAAGTCGTAAAAGCCGATTATTTCGTGTAATAATTCGACGGTACAATTCATTTAAATCAGAAGTAGCGAACCTGCCACCTTCTAATTGAATCATGGGTCTTAAAGCTGGGGGAATTACTGGTAATATAGTAATCACCATCCAAGCCGGATTAGAACCAGTAGCTTGTAAATTTTCTAAAATACGAATCCTTTTAATTGATTGGTCACGTAATTTATAGATACGTTGGTATTCCCATTTCCGGAACCATTTTGACCCATTGTAAATAGGCTGTTCTTTATGCAACACTTTACTACAAATTGTAATGAATCGACGTGTTTTAGAAATTTCACGATTGATATTAAGTTTTTCTAATTCTTTTTTTATTAAAACAGCACCAATTAGATAATTAGGCGTAGTTCTTAATAAATATTTTGGAGTATTTCGACGACGATTTTGAGAATTGGGCTTTGGAAACGGTTTCAATGGGTAACCAGTAAATCCGAGCTCCCGACTCCGACGATATTGTTGCAAATCCCAATGAAGACCATAAAACGAAATTTCATCTTCAGCAATAAAATAAGCTAATGAAGCTAATTTTATCCGCTTAATTCGATTATCCCTTAAGTTTACTTTTCCAGACTTAATTGCAAATTTTTTTTGATACTCTTGTTGAAATACATGAGATAGTATTTGTTTAGAAGATTCGTCATGTTTTAACATTTCAACTAACTGTTTTAGTTTCTTTTTTATTTTTACAATTTTTAATGTTGAATCAGTTGAAAGACGATTTGTTTGGTAACGATTACGAGTAATTTTTGTATATAAAATGTCTCGTTTTAATTTTTGTGAATTTTCTTTAAAACTCGGGTCAGTTGGTAACCAAGTTACTAATCCTTTTTGTTTTATAATTTCTTCAAACAATTCTTTAATTGCAGGATTTTTAGAAAACTCTAGATTTGTATTTAAAAGTGAAAAAAGATCAGGTAAATAATATAACAAACCGGTATCAATTCTTTTTTCACATTGCTCAACTTCTAATAAAAGTGCCATGTAATTCGGTCGACTATTCGTATACCAAACATGAGTTACCGGGTATATTAAATTAATATGACCCATACGATGACGTCGGACACGTGATTCTGTTAATTCAACACCACATCGTTCACAAATTAAACCATCATAGCGGACTCGTTTGTATTTACCACAAGCACACTCTAAACTTTTACTAGGACCAAAAATCCGTTCACAAAATAAACCATCCATTTCAGGTTTAAATGTGCGATAATTTATAGTCTCAGATTTTTGAACTTCACCAATAAATTGGCCATTTGGTAACCGCCGATGAGACCATTGTAAAATTCGAACGGGAGAGGCTAACTTAATTTTTATGTAATCAAATTCTTTTTCAGTTCGTACCATTTTTTTTAAGGAAACGTATTAAAATGCTATGCTATTTATATTTGAAGTTGGGGGGAATGTCTTTGTCAATGGATCGTACTTTTCAATTAAATTTACTTCTGTTTCATAAGTTTGACTTGTATTAAATTGCTCAATCCGATATGTACTCATATCTAATCCAATAGAACGTAATTCTTGTAATAAAACTTTGAATGATTCTGGAATTCCAGATGTCGGGATTGGTTGTCCTTTAACAATTGCATTTAAAGTCTCATTTCGCCCCTCCATGTCATCAGATTTAATTGTTAATAATTCTTTTAACGTAAATGCAGCACCAAACCCTTCTAATGCCCAAACTTCCATCTCTCCAAACCGTTGACCCCCATGTTGTGCTTTACCACCAAGTGGTTGTTGAGTAACTAATGAATAAGGACCTGTTGCACGAGCGTGCATTTTGTCATCAACTAAATGAATTAATTTTAGCATATACCCATTACCAACCGTAATTGGGTTTTCAAACCCTTTTCCAGTCCGTCCATCAATCAGAACCATTTTTCCGGGAGAATAAGGATTAAATAACCAAGCTTCATCTTTTTCAATTGAAGCTTGACGTAATTTTTTGTTTATTAAAATCCGAGAAACTTCTGGTCCATACATTTCATCAAAAGGTAAAATTTTAAACCTACGGTCTAATTTATGTCCCGCTAAACCCAATAAACATTCATACAATTGACCAACGTTCATGCGAGAAGGTACGCCTAATGGATTTAAAATGATATCTACTGGCGTTCCATCAGGTAAAAATGGCATATCTTGTCGGGGTAAAATTCTTGAAATGATACCTTTGTTTCCATGACGTCCAGCAATTTTATCACCAACTTGGATTTTACGGATTTGGGCAATAAAAATTTGAATTTTTTCGAATTTATATGCAAGCTTTGTTCGACGGTTAAAGGTTAATGTTTCAATAACTCTTCCGTACTCGCCTTCAGGCATTCTGTATGAAGTGTCACGCACTCCTTTTGCTTTTGCACCAAAAATTGCCCGTAATAACTTTGCTTCTGGTAATTGTTCAGAATCATCTTTTTCAATAACTTTACCAACTAGAATGTCCCCAGGTCTTACGAATGTACCAATGGAAACAATACCATCATCATTTAAATGTTGAGTTTCAGAAAAATTTAAATTTGGAATGTTTTTAGTTGTTTTTTCGCAAACTTCTGCTGTTTGATCAATTTCAATTTCATAACGTTCAATATGAATTGAAGTAAATACGTCTTCATAGACTAAACGCTCATTGATTAAAATTGCATCCTCAAAGTTATAACCTTGCCATGGCATATAAGCAATTAGAACGTTTTGACCTAATGCCAACTCACTGGTATTAATACCAGGCCCATCCGTTAGCATTTGACCAGATAAAACTCGTTCCCCCTTCCAAACAATTGGACGATGATTAATACAAGTTTCTTGGTTTGAACGTTGATACTTTTGGAGAGCATATTTAAATTCAATACCATCATCCTGTTTAATTGTGATTTGATCCGCAGTTACCGACTGTACAATCCCGTCTTTATGAGCGTTAAGAGTAGCCCCAGAATCGATTGCAATTTGATTTTCTAACCCTGTACCAACAATAGGCTTTTGAGGTAAAATTAATGGAACGGATTGACGTTGCATATTAGACCCCATCAAGGCTCGATTTGCATCATCATGTTCAAAGAATGGTATTAACGAAGCCGCAACAGAAACAACTTGAACAGTTGAAATAGCAATAAAATCAACTTCAAATGGAGTTACTGTAATAAAATCTTGTTTATAGCGAACAGGAATTAAATTTTGTGTTAAATAGTTTTGTTGATTCGTTGCAATGTCTGCAGGAGCAATTTTATAAAAATCTTCTATATCAGCAGTTAAATAAATTGGACTACCCGTTTTGATAACTTTACCATTTATAACTCGCCAAAATGGAGTTTCGATAAACCCAGATTTATTTACTCGAGCACATGTTGTTAAAGAAGCAATTAAACCAACGTTTTGTCCTTCCGGTGTTTCAATTGGACAAATTCTACCATAATGGCTTGGATGAATATCTCTAACAGCGAAACTAATACGATCTCGGTCAAAACCACCTGGACCTAATCCACTAACTCGACGGCGGTGTGTTAATGAAGATAACGGATTGGTTTGGTCCATGTATTGTGATAATTGACTCGAACCGAAGAATTCACGAATTGTTGCACCCACAATGTTAAAACTTGAAAGTTGACTTGATCCAACCTTGTTTGTTTGGCTTCGAAGTTTTCGTAATAAACGTTGAAACCCAATTCTAAATAAATTTTGTAGAAGTTCCCCAACAGAACGAACACGACGGTTTTTTAAATGGTCAATGTCATCACCAATAGTTTTTGATATCGATAAAGTAATTAATGAATCAATAATTGCAAAAATGTCAGCGTACGTAATAGTTTGAATTTGACTATTTAATTTAAGATTTAATCGGTTGTTAATTTTTGAACGACCAATCTTTCCTAAACGGTAGTAGCGAACATCGAAAATCCGAGAAAACTCAGAAATATTTTTAAAGTAATCTGATTTTAAATCAAATCTCAATAACGGTTGTTCCGAGGTTAAAGAATTTGTAATTAATGGTTTATTGAAATAGAAAAAATCTGCGTGTTGAAGATTTTGACAAATTTCAAAATCTGTTAAACCCATCTCTTTTAATAAATGGATAATAGGCTTTTGCGTAAATTTATCTAATTGTATTACAACTTCATCTTCTTGGTTTTTAATTGGATACTTATACTTATTAATTTCTGTATTTTTTTGAAAACCAACTCTGACCCATGAACCTGATTCAGGAATTAAGATAGCTGTATATAAGTCTTTATTTTGGTACTTTTGTTTATAATCATCTTCGACTTCATGTAAGTCTTTATATTGAATAATTTCAGATCGTGATTTCAAATAATTTAATTTGTGTTGGTTTTCTGAAACTTCATACTTATGCTCAATTGAATCAAGCGTAATATCTTCTTGAGGTAATGGATTTAAAGATTGAGATAAGTTTTCAAAATTATTGCCTGTTACAATTTTTATATATTCCGGATCTTTAGTCTTTTTCTTTTTTTGTTTATATTTAAATAATTCTTTCAAGGTTGACGAAAAATAAAAAACGGGTTTTAGTTTCTGCTGCTGTGTTTGGGATACTAGAGTTTCTAATTTTTCTGTTGTTGAGTTAATATTTTGTTTCAAAAATTTAAAATAATTAACTTGTTTTATATTACTATAAGAACCGACTAAAATCACAAGTAACTTGTGTAAAATATCTAATTGATTAGTTTGATAATAATAATCTAATAGTTGATTTTGGTTTGGCTGGTTTACTGCAATTCGATTAAATATTGTTAAATTATTTGAGCTTGAAATGATATTCCCTAACCAATCATCTTGGAAACAAGGAATGGTATTATCACAATGTCTTTTTAAAATCTCATACTTTAATAAAGAAGTTAGTAAATAATTCCAATCATGAATTAACGTTTTTACATTCAAGAAATCTATAGAATTTTCTACCTGGAAATCTTTATTTTTTATGTTAAGCCAATGTAAAAAAATTTTAATTCGTTCAAATTTTTTCTTAGGTTCGACAGTTTTTGAAATAATATGGTAAAGCTTAAAAGAATTTAGAAAATAAAAGTAAAAACTGTTTTCACTTTTTTTTAATTCTGTAAAGGAATATTGAAATAAACTTTGATTATATGCTATTGGAAAAAATGATAGAACTTGTTCAGAGATAAATGGTTCACCTAGAGGTATGAATGATTTTAATTTATTAATATCACTAGAAAGCTGACGTTTAACAATCTTTCGTTTTTTTTGATTTTTATTTTTTTCAAAATAAATACCGGGACTACGTATAATTTGGCTCACAATAACCCGTTCACAACCATTAATAATAAAAGTTGCAGAAGTTGTCATTAAAGGTAAATTAATAATAGGAAATTGGTTATGGTATCGAACACTATTTAATTTTTTATTTCGAATTTCAAGAGGGATAACTAATTGCGCAGCGTAATTAGCTGTATATTTTTTTGCTCTAACAATATTATAAATTGGTTTAACCAGACTATATTCATGCCCAAATAATACATACTCTGTATTATAACTAAAATCATGAATTCGCGAAAACATAGCTAATTCTTCATTTAATCCTTGAGCGATAAACCAACAAAAACTTGCTCTTTGCATTTCAATAAAATCGGGGAGAGCAGTTATATAATTCATCGATTGTTTCATAATCTTTGCGAATGAGTATTTTTAAATTTTTATGAAGATGTCAGAACGTTTAAGAAAATTAAAAGATTTTGATTAAAATTTTCTTATAAAAACGTTCCGTAAACTTTTAAAAGCCTTGTTTTTAAGCAGATTTAATGTGTAGAGCTAATTTTGATTTTTTACGAGCAGCCGTGTTTTTATGAAAAACGTTTCGTTTAGTTCCTTTGTCAATTAAACTATAAACAGAATTCAAAATACTTTGTGCTTTTTCTTTATTTTCATTACTTTTATCAGTTTTATAAACTTCTACACTTGCTAAAAGCATTTTTGTTAATGTTCTTACAGAAGTTTTATAAAAGCGGTTTTGTAAACGATTTCGTTTAGCAATTACAATACGTTTTTTTGCAGATTTGTTATTAGCCATAATTATTTATAAGTCCTATCAATTTTTAATTAAATATTTGCATTTACTCAAATATTAATATATTCATTATAAAATTGGAAGTTTTTCTCATAAAAAAATTTTATCTTATGAAAGTTTTTGTAAAACCTTGATAAGATAAAATTTTTTAGGTAGTGTATTCATAATATAAATAGCATTAAAAATTAATTAATTTTATAAAAAATCTTTATGGCAAAAAATAAAGGTACTCGTATTCTAATTACATTAGAATGTACAGAATGTCGGACAAATACAAATAAACGTTCTACCGGTGTATCACGTTACACTACCCAAAAAAATCGTCGAAATAATCCAGAACGAATTGAATTAAAAAAGTATTGCCGTCACTGTAATAAACCTACTAATCACAAAGAAATTAAATAATTTATGTTAACACAAAAACAGAAACTATCACCATTAAGTCTTAGTCAAAAAATTGATTACAAAGACATTGATTTACTTAAATTATTTATCACAGAACAAGGTAAAATTTTACCCCGCCGTGCCACAGGTGTTACTGTTCAACAACAACGTCAAATTGCAAAAGCAATTAAACGTGCTCGTGCTTTAGCATTATTACCATTCGTAGCCCAAAATTCTATTTAAAATATTAATAATTTAATATTTTAAATAGAGTGTGAAAATAAATTGAAAAACAATGTATAATACTATGATGAAAACTCATGGTTACTTAATAGGTTTTGATAAACTATTTTTTATTTTTTATGAGAGTTTCATAGATTTTCGTCTCCCAAAAGGAGAAAGTCAATGGCAATAAGCTCAACGGAGCGTCGTGCAAAAAACGTACAAATTTTTGTAGAAAAAGACGCTGTGGAAACTAGTTTCGAAAAATGGGCCCAACCCGGACATTTTTCACGAACTTTAGCTAAAGGTCCAAAAACAACAACTTGGATTTGGAACTTACACGCGGATGCACATGATTTTGACAGTCAAACAAATTCTTTAGAAGAAGTTTCACGTAAAATCTTTAGTGCACATTTCGGCCAATTAGCAGCAATTTTCTTATGGATTAGTGGGATGCATTTTCATGGTGCATATTTCTCAAATTACTCTGCTTGGTTATCGGATCCAATTGGAATTAAGCAAAGCTCACAAGTTGTTTGGCCAATTGTAGGTCAAGAAATTTTAAATGCTGATGTAGGTGGTAATTTCCAAGGTGTACAAACAACATCTGGTTGGTTCCAAATGTGGCGTGCAGAAGGTATTACAAGCGAAGTAGAATTATACTGGATTGCAATCGGTGGATTAGTAATGTCAGCTTTAATGCTATTTGCTGGGTGGTTCCATTACCATAAAGCCGCACCTAAATTAGAATGGTTCCAAAATGCGGAATCAATGATGAATCACCACTTGGCTGGTTTATTAGGTTTAGGCTGTTTATCTTGGTCTGGTCATCAAATACACATTGCCTTACCAATTAATAAATTATTAGATGCAGGTGTATCTCCGCAAGAAATCCCATTACCACACGAATTTTTAATTAATCGTGAATTAATGGCTCAATTATACCCAAGCTTCGGTAAAGGTTTAGCACCATTCTTTAGTGGTCAATGGGGTGAATACTCTGATTTCTTAACATTTAAAGGTGGTTTAAACCCGGTAACAGGTGGTTTATGGTTAACTGATATTGCTCATCACCATTTAGCATTAGCCGTATTATTTATTGTTGCAGGCCATATGTACCGTACTAATTGGGGTATTGGTCACAGTATGAAAGAAATTTTAGAAGCTCATAAAGGTCCATTCACTGGTGAAGGCCACAAGGGTTTATATGAGATTTTAACAACTTCATGGCATGCACAATTAGCTATTAACTTAGCAATGGTAGGTTCATTAAGTATTATTGTTGCACACCATATGTATGCAATGCCTCCATACCCATATATCGCTACTGATTATGCAACTCAATTATCATTATTCACACATCATATGTGGATTGGCGGTTTCTGTGTTACTGGTGGTGCAGCGCATGCTGCAATCTTTATGGTACGTGATTACACGCCAGCAAATAACTATAATAATTTATTAGACCGTGTTTTACGCCATCGGGACTCAATTATTTCACATTTAAATTGGGTATGTATCTTCTTAGGAACTCATGCTTTTGGGTTCTATATTCATAATGATACAATGCGTGCTTTAGGACGTCCACAGGATATGTTCTCTGATAAAGCAATCCAATTACAACCGATTTTTGCACAATGGATCCAAAATATTCATTTATTAGCTCCTGGAACAACAGCACCAAATGCATTAGCAACAACAAGTTATGCTTTCGGTGGAGATGTTGTTGAAGTTGGCGGTAAAATTGCAATGATGCCTATTAAATTAGGTACAGCTGATTTTATGGTACACCATATTCATGCTTTTACTATCCATGTAACAGTATTAATTTTATTAAAAGGTGTACTTTACGCGCGTAGTTCTAAATTAATTCCAGACAAAGCAAATTTAGGTTTCCGTTTCCCTTGTGATGGTCCTGGTCGTGGTGGTACTTGTCAAAGTTCTAGTTGGGATCATGTATTCTTAGGTTTATTCTGGATGTACAATTCAATTTCTGTTGTAATTTTCCACTTTAGTTGGAAAATGCAATCTGATGTTTGGGGTACTGTAACACCAGATGGCAGTATTTCTCATATTACTGGTGGTAACTTTGCTCAAAGTTCTATCACTATTAATGGGTGGTTACGTGACTTCTTATGGTCACAAGCATCACAAGTAATTCAATCATATGGTTCAGCGTCATCTGCGTATGGTTTAATTTTCTTAGGTGCACACTTTATTTGGGCATTTAGTTTAATGTTCTTATTCAGTGGTCGTGGTTATTGGCAAGAACTTATTGAATCAATCGTATGGGCACATAATAAATTAAACTTTGCACCAGCAATACAACCTCGTGCGTTAAGTATTACACAAGGTCGAGCAGTTGGTTTAGCACACTATTTATTAGGTGGTATTGGTACGACTTGGGCGTTCTTCTTAGCCCGTTCATTATCAATTACTTAATTGTATAAATTTGATACAATTTAACTTTTATTTACAACTATAAATTATATAAAAAGGCATCTGAAGATTATGGCAACTAAATTTCCAAAGTTTAGCCAAGCCCTTGCACAAGATCCAGCAACTCGACGAATTTGGTACGGTATAGCTACTGCTCATGATTTAGAAGCACATGATGGTATGACCGAAGAAAATTTATATCAAAAAATCTTCGCATCTCATTTTGGCCATTTAGCTATTATTTTCCTTTGGACAGCTGGGAATTTATTCCATGTCGCATGGCAAGGAAACTTCGAACAATGGGTCGTTAAACCATTAAAAACAAGACCAATTGCACATGCAATTTGGGATCCGCATTTCGGAGAATCTGCATTAAAAGCATTTAGTAAAGGTAATACTTACCCTGTAAATATAGCATTTTCAGGTGTTTATCACTGGTGGTACACTATTGGATTCAGAACAAATCAAGAACTTTATGCAGGTTCAGTTGGTCTATTAATCTTATCTTGTGTATTATTATTTGCAGGTTGGTTACATTTACAACCAAAATTCCGCCCAAGTTTATCTTGGTTCAAAAACAATGAATCACGTTTAAACCATCACTTATCAGGTTTGTTAGGTGTTAGTTCATTAGCTTGGACTGGTCACATTGTACACGTAGCAATCCCAGTATCACGTGGTGTACATGTAGGTTGGGATAATTTCTTAACAACGCCACCACATCCAGCTGGTTTAACACCATTCTTTACTGGTAATTGGACGGCATATGCAGAAAATCCTGATAGTGCTTCACATGTTTACGGTACAAGTGAAGGAGCTGGTACAGCGATTTTAACGTTTTTAGGTGGTTTCCACCCTCAAACACAAGCATTATGGTTAAGTGATATTGCTCATCACCAATTAGCAATTGCAGTTGTATTCATCATTGCAGGTCACATGTATCGTACAAATTTCGGTATTGGTCACAATATGAAAGAAATCCTTGATGCTCATCGTCCTCCAGGAGGTCGTTTAGGTGCAGGTCACGTTGGGTTGTTTGAAACAATTACTAATTCATTACATATGCAATTAGGGTTAGCTCTAGCTTCGTTAGGTGTAGCTACATCATTAACCGCTCAACACATGTATGCTTTAACTCCGTATGCATATTTATCAAAAGATTTTACCACTGAAGCAGCATTATATACACATCACCAATATATTGCTGGATTCTTAATGGTAGGTGCTTTTGCTCACGGTGCAATTTTCTTTGTTCGTGATTATGATCCAGAATTAAATAAAAATAATGTTTTAGCTCGTGTGCTAGAACATAAAGAGGCAATCATTTCTCATTTAAGTTGGGTATCATTATTCTTAGGTTTCCACACACTAGGGTTATATATACATAACGATACTGTAGTTGCTTTTGGTCAACCAGAAAAACAAATTTTATTTGAACCTGTTTTCGCTGAATACATTCAAGCAGCTTCAGGTAAAGCAGTATATCAATTTAATGTATTATTGTCATCACCAACTAGTCCTGCGACAGTTGCAGGTAATCAAGTTTGGTTACCAGGTTGGTTAGAGGCAATTAATAACAATAAAAATGATTTATTCTTAAAAATTGGTCCTGGTGATTTTTTAGTACATCATGCAATCGCTTTAGGATTACATGTAACTGCGTTAATTTTAATAAAAGGTGCTTTAGATGCACGTGGTTCAAAATTAATGCCAGATAAAAAAGATTTTGGTTACAGTTTCCCTTGTGATGGTCCAGGCCGTGGTGGTACATGTGATATTTCAGCATGGGACGCTTTCTATTTAGCAATGTTCTGGATGTTAAACACAATTGGTTGGGTAACATTCTACTGGCATTGGAAACATATGGCAATTTGGGGTGGTAACCCTGGGCAATTTGATGAATCATCAAATTACATTATGGGTTGGTTACGTGATTACTTATGGCTAAATTCATCACCATTAATTAATGGTTATAACCCATTTGGTATGAACAACTTATCTGTTTGGTCATGGATGTTCTTATTTGGTCATTTAGTCTGGGCGACAGGTTTTATGTTCTTAATTTCATGGCGTGGTTACTGGCAGGAATTAATTGAAACATTAGTTTGGGCTCATGAACGTACACCACTTGCAAACTTAATTCGTTGGCGTGATAAGCCTGTAGCGTTATCGATTGTTCAAGCACGTTTAGTTGGTTTAGTACACTTCTCAGTAGGTTATATCCTAACATACGCAGCTTTCTTAATTGCATCAACATCAGGTAAATTCGGTTAATTGAAACCTTAATTATTGATTAATTTAGTAAAAAATTACTAAATTAATCAATAACAACAATAATACGGGTGCCAAAATAATTTTTTCTAATATATTGATTTTTATTCGGTTTAAACGTAAAATGTTAATATACAAATATTTATATATTAATAAGTTAACCTAATAACTAAATGTGCTGGTGTAGCTCAATGGTAGAGCAACGGATTTGTAATCCGTAGGTTGGGGGTTCAAATCCCTTCACCAGCTAACGAAAGAAAACTTTTAAGAATTATATAGGTGTATATCTATATACCAAAATCAAAATATCAATTACAATGACTCTAGAAATTGTTTAAGATGGTTAAGAAAACATAAATTTTTATTTTTAAAATTAAAAGGAACTTTTTATGGGAAATTTTATTGATAAAACCTTTACCGTAATTGCAGATATTTTATTAAAAGTATTACCTGCCAGTAAACAAGAAAAACAGGCTTTTTCTTATTATCGAGCTGGAATGGCTGCTCAATCAGACGGTAAGTATGCTGAAGCACTAGAGAACTATTACGAAGCATTACAAGTTGAAGAAGATCCATATGACCGAAGTTATACACTCTATAATATTGGCTTAATTTATGGAAATATTGGTAATAATTCACAAGCCTTAGAATATTACCACCAAGCTTTAGAATTAAATTCAAACCTTCCACAATCTTTAAATAATATTGCGGTAATTTACCATTCTTCAGGTTTAAATACTTTAACAATGATTAATGAAGAAATTGATGATATTCAACAAGCTGAATACCGTGCTTTAGCAACAGAATTTTTTGATAAAGCTGGTGAATATTGGCGACAAGCTTTAAAATTGGCTCCCGATAATTATCCCGGGGCGCGAAATTGGTTAAAGGTAAGTGGTCGACTATTTGAAGATGACTAGATATAATGAATATTCTGAATAAAAGTTAATATTTTATTCAAGAATATTCATTATTTTGTTGTACAATAATACATAGTTAATAAGTTTTAAATTTGCTTTTATTTAGCAAACTCCGAAAGTATATTTATTCTTAAATATTTAAATATGTTAAGTCAAAATGGTACAAACTGAAAAAAATGTAGGTTTCGTTAGTCAAATTATTGGTCCAGTATTAGATATCCGCTTCCCAGGTGGTAATTTGCCACCAATTTACAGTGCTATTAGAATTGAAACAGCTGATGGAATTGGTAATATTGTCGAAGTACAACAATTATTAGGTGATAATAAAGTTCGTGCTGTATCGATGCGTTCAACAGACGGTTTGAAACGTGGTGTTGAAGCAGTTGATTTAGGTGCGCCAATTACTGTACCTGTTGGTATAACAACTTTAGGTCGAATTTTCAATGTTATTGGTGAACCAGTAGATGAACAAGGTGATGTTTCATACGAAGAAACATTACCAATTCACCGTGATGCACCTGCATTTACTGAGTTAGAAACAAAGCCCTCAATTTTTGAAACTGGTATTAAAGTTGTGGATTTATTAGCTCCATACCGTCGAGGTGGTAAAATTGGTTTATTCGGTGGTGCTGGTGTAGGTAAAACTGTATTAATTATGGAATTAATTAATAATATTGCTAAAGCGCACGGTGGTGTATCAGTATTTGGTGGTGTAGGTGAACGTACACGTGAAGGTAATGATTTATACGAAGAAATGAAAGAATCAGGTGTAATTAACGAAAGTAATTTCGCCGAATCTAAAGTAGCTTTAGTATATGGTCAAATGAATGAGCCTCCAGGAGCGCGTATGCGTGTAGGTTTAACAGCATTAACAATGGCAGAATATTTCCGTGATATTAATAAACAAGATGTTTTATTATTTATTGATAATATTTTCCGTTTCACTCAAGCAGGTTCTGAAGTATCGGCACTATTAGGTCGTATGCCATCTGCTGTAGGTTACCAGCCCACATTAGCAACAGAAATGGGTGCATTACAAGAACGGATTACATCTACAACACAAGGTTCAATCACATCAATTCAAGCTGTATACGTACCAGCTGATGATTTAACAGATCCAGCTCCAGCGACAACATTTGCTCACTTAGATGCTACTACAGTATTATCTCGTAATTTAGCTGCCAAAGGTATTTATCCAGCGGTAGATCCACTAGATTCAACATCAACAATGTTACAACCAGACATTGTAAGTGCAGAACACTACCAAATTGCTGAAACAATAAAAGAAACTTTACAAAGTTATAAAGAATTACAAGATATTATTGCGATTTTAGGTATTGATGAATTATCCGAAGAAGATCGTTTAACAGTAGCACGTGCACGTAAAATTGAACGTTTTTTATCACAACCATTCTTCGTAGCAGAAATCTTTACAGGTTCTCCTGGTAAATATGTAAGCTTAGAGCAGACAATTAAAGGTTTTACAATGATTTTAGATGGTGAATTAGATGATTTACCAGAACAAGCGTTCTATCTTGTAGGGGATATTGACGAAGCAATTGCAAAAGCAGAAACTCTAAAATAAAGGAGTACTAATTTTATGGTTCTAAATATTCGCGTACTTACTCCAGACAGAGTAATCTGTTCAACAACAGCAGATGAAATTGTATTACCAGGTCTAACTGGTCAAGTAGGTGTATTAGATGGTCATGCTGCTTTAATTACAGCTTTAGATACAGGTTTACTAAGAATAAAGCTTGATAATAAATGGACTCCCATTATTTTATGTGGTGGTTTAGCGGAAATTGACCGTAATCGAGTAACAGTTTTAGTGAATGACGTAGAAGAGCTTGTATCTGTTGAATTAAGCGAGGCTACACAAAAACTTGAAAAAGCAACAGTGGCTGTAGAAACCGCTGAAACTAGTAAAGCAAAACTTGATGCATCGATTGAATTAAAAAAAGCAACAGCTCGTGTTGAAGCTATAAATTATTTATCATAAAAAAATATAAAACTAAATTATCTTAATTTAGTTTTATATTTCTTTAATCAATTATGTATAGATTTTAGCATACTTAAAACTATTAATTTTTTTTAAAAATAGTAAAAAACTTTAACAAAGTAAAATCTTAATATATGATAACAAATTCAGATTTTAACTTTCAACAAAATGAAGCTGGTACGTTAGAGTTACCATTTACAGAACATATTGAAGAATTACGCCAACGGCTTTTTCATATTGTATGGGTTGTTTTAATTTTAACGTGTGTTGCGTTTTTTGAAGTTAAATTTTTAGTTAAAATTTTAGAACTACCCGTTAGTAATGTAAAATTTTTTCAACTATCGCCTGGTGAATATTTTGTTTCCACTGTAAAAATTTCATTTTATACGGGACTTTTATTTGGCAGTCCATTCGCAATAGGGCAATTAATTTTATTTTTATTACCTGGACTAACAAAAAAAGAAACAAAAATTATCTTACCGCTACTGTTAAGTTCTTTATGTCTCTTTGGATTGGGGCTAGCATTTTCGTATTATGCATTAATTCCTGCGGCTTTAAATTTCTTTTTAAGCTACAGTGATGAAGTTATTGAACCGCTTTGGTCATTTGATCAATATTTTGAATTTATTCTTGTTCTATTTTACAGTACAGGGTTAGCTTTTCAAATTCCTATTATTCAAATTTTATTAGGATTATTAAATATTGTATCTGCCCAGCAAATGATAACTTCTTGGCGATACGTTATTTTAGTTTCAACAATTATTGGAGCAGTTTTAACACCTTCTACCGACCCATTAACTCAAGTATTGTTATCATCAGCAATATTATTGTTATATTTTTCTGGGGTAGGGATCCTGCTTTTAATAAAAAATTAATTTATATATATACTTAAAAAGTATTCAACCCATGGCAACTAACAAGTTTTTTAAAAGTCTTTTATTTACTTTAACGATTGCTATAAGTGTATTCGGTTTTTCTATTGAAAATTCTTTAGCTTACCCTGTATTTGCACAACAAGGTTACTCGAATCCACGTGCAGCCAATGGTAAATTGGCTTGTGCAAATTGTCACTTAAACCAAAAAGCGATTGAAATTGAAGCACCTCAAGCAGTACTTCCAAATGCAGTATTTGAAGTTGAAGTTAAAGTACCGTATGATACTTCACGTCAACAAATTGGTGCAAATGGTAAAAAAGCTGATTTAAACGTAGGTGGTATTGTAATTTTACCAAAAGGATTTAAATTAGCTCCTAAAAATCAAATTCCTGAAGCTGTAAAACTAAAAAATAAAGGTGTATTTATTTCACCATACAGTACTGAATTCGATAACATTTTAGTAGTAGGTCCAATTGCAGGAAAGAAACACCAAGAACTTATTTTCCCTGTTGTAGCACCAGATCCAGAAAAAAATTCAGATGTTAAGTACTTAACATACCCAATGTATGCTGGTGGAAATCGTGGTCGTGGCCAAGTATATCCTACCGGTGAGAAAAGTAATATGAATAGTTTTGGCGCAAGTCAAGCAGGTCAAATTTCTGAAATTACAACTACTGAGAAAAATGAATCTAACATTACGATTGTTAATTCAAACGGTACAACAACATCACAGATGGTTCCGACTGGCTTAATATTAACAGTAAAGCAAGGCGATGTAGTAAAAGCAGAACAAGCTTTAAATATTGATCCAAATGTAGGTGGTTTTGGTCAAGAAGAAGTTGAACTTGTATTACAAAAACCAGCACGTATTATTGGTTATTTAGCATTTTGTTTCAGTGTTTTATTAACACAAGTCTTTTTAATTTTAAAGAAAAAACAATTCGAAAAAGTTCAAGCTGCAGAGCTTAACTTCTAAATGTAAAAAAGGAATGACTTTTAAAATAGGTCATTCCTTTTTATTTTAGTGAATTAATATAATTCGTCTTCTTGGTGAACTAAAATTGTACAATCTGATTTAGGATAAGCGATACAAGTTAAAACAAAACCTGCTGCTACTTGGTCATCATCTAAAAATGTTTGCTCTGATTGATCAATACTACCTTCCGTTACTTGACCAGCACATGTAGAACATGCACCTGCACGACAAGAATATGGTAAATCAACACCACTATCTTCTGCTGCATCTAAAACAAATACAGCATCATCACAATCAATTGTTACATCGATATCGTGCTCTTCGCTTTTTAATGTTACTTTGTAAATAGCCATAAAAATCCTTATTTAAAGTTACTATAAAGTAAAAGTTGAAAATCTAATTCGGTTATTACTTTACTATTTAATATTATACTACGGAATGTAGTTACAAATAATTTTATTTTTATTTTTAAAAACTTTTAATTTTATTTAAAAGCTTGTTTTAAACGACTAGCTTTACCTCTTAAGTTTCTTAAGTAATACAATTTAGAACGACGAACTTTTGATGAGCGTAATACTTGAATAGAATCTAATTTTGGAGAATGGGTTAAAAACACACGCTCTACACCAATACCTTGTAAAACTTTTCGTACGGTAATTGTTGTGTTAATTGAACTATTTTTTCTTGCAATAACGGTGCCTTCGTAAAATTGAACACGTTCTTTATTTCCTTCAATAATTTTCACACCAATCTTAACATTATCACCAATTCGGATTGTTGGTAAATCTGTTTTCAGAAAACTTTTGTGTAAATTATCAATGGTTTGTTGTTTATTTAATTTAACCATATAACGTTTATATTTTAATAATTTATTACTAGCAATACTACAATTATACTGCCAAAAAAACAATATTAAAAATTCTGTAAATGCATCCGACTGGGTTCGAACCAGTGACGTTCCAGAGGAAAACGGATTATGAGTCCGGTGCCTTCAACCACTCGGCCACGAATGCATATATGGAGCTGATGGGACTCGAACCCACGTCCATTTAAATTTTATTAATGTACTCATTCACAGGCATAGTTCTTAAAAGAACAAAAGACAAAAATATTCTAAACTATAAAAAAACTGAGAGTCTAGTTATAGCGAACAAAAAAGTTTAACAAAATATATTATGTACTAAACTGCAAACGCAAAAGAAGTGTTTAAATTCTTGTTTATTTGTTTGAAGTTAAAAGGAATTATGTTGTTAGCATTTATTATAAAAGTGTATGTTTTTACGAAGAATAACGGCTTCGACCTGCATCATACTTTACTTAACCTTTAAATGTCAAAACCAAATCAGCCCCAAGCAGTAAAATTAAACCTATTAGTTTATACCTCTAATAAGCATGAAGGGAATCGAACCCCCGACTTTCAGAATCGGAATCTAATGCTCTATCCACTGAGCTACATGCTTTGCGAGTTCCAAAAAAGATTTTTATTTAACAGAAGTTAAAAAGGCTAATTTTAAGAAATGCTTATTCACTCTTTATAGTATCATCAAAGAATGAAATATGACAAGACTAAAATTTAACTCTTTTATTTTTAAGTTCAATTTACTAAATAGTAAATTAAACTTAAAGACAGAGGATGAAATTTAGTAATAAATTTTACCACCACCCCATTTTTCACTAACAATTCTTGGTGATAACATAATGTGACCAGCAATTGAATATAAATCTTCGTCAGTTAGTGAACGCATACGCGGATAGATATCGGCACTCTTAATACTAGGGTGAGTTTCTGCAACAGAATCTAAACCATCATATGTAGTTGGATTTTTCATATAATCAACTAAAGCGTCGATATTATTACGATTTGGTGTTGCTAAACTTAATGCTTCAGGATCTAAGCCAACGTTTGGGTTTGTTTTTGTAATGCCTCCTAAGTGACATGCACCACATGTTGCGTTAAATAAACGTTTTCCCCGTTTTACTTGTTCAGGTGTTAATACTGTTGTAGTACCAGCATTATCTACAACTACAGTTCTTGTTGCTTCATCTAAGTCGATAGCAGAAGCTGTTGTAACAAAGATGTTAAAAATACCAAATAAAATTAAGGCACAAAATTTAGAATATTTTTTAAACATAATTTAAAAACATTATTTATAAAACTGAAACCAAGAAGAGAAAGGATATTTAATTTGATTTATTTACCCTTTTTTTTAGTTTTGCCATATTTGCGAGTAAACCTCGTAAGCGAATATTTTCCCAGCCGGCAACTAAAAGAGATGCGATAATTAATACTTGACTAAACAACAAAATTGGATCTAGTCGCCAACCATGAACCATTAAAATACAACTATAAAGTAAACCGATAGTTGCAAAAAAAATATCTTCATCTCGTGCCACTTCGGGCTTAACGACTCGAAGAAAATATAATAATATTACCCCAAATCCTAAGATTAAACCTAATAAAATATTTGGACCAAAACCAATGTTTATCATAAGTAATTCTGTAAAGATTTTAATTAATTAGAATTATTTAGTTTATAATTTCAATTAAGAACGTACAATACGATCACTTTTACTGATAATAATTAAAGCAATTGCAATAGCACTTAATACAAAGCCACCTGCAACTAAACTAGACACAAAATTTGATAATGAAGCTGTCATTTCTAATCCCGTTTTTTAAATTAAAAATAGTAAGATTGACTACAATATTAATTGTATCAGCTTTTCTTAAAAAAAACATAATTAATATTTTTGCCAAAATAATTTTTACTTTTATTGCATTGAAATTAGTTTTGAAATATATAATTTAAATTAAAAAAAAGTGAAACATTCCGTTTCTTTAATAGTAGGTATAGTATCAATACAAATAATTAATTCAATCTTAATGCTGCTATCTTACGATCCTGACAAAATAAGTTGTTTTAAAATTTTATCAAAAACTATACCCAATATATATAATACTAAATCTATAGAAAATAAGCAACTGCTAATTTAAAATAAATGTATTGTTATTTTAGTTCAATTATACTATACTTAATATTAAGCCCGGATAGCTCAGTTGGTAGAGCAGTGGATTGAAGATCCTCGTGTCACCAGTTCGAATCTGGTTCTGGGCATTTATTTGATTTAATCTAGGTTTAAAAACTTTGTACGACTTGAATCAAAGTACAAATCAACGGTACCAATAGGTCCATTTCTTTGCTTAGAAATAATTAATTCAACGCAATCGAAATCAGTAGGTTCTTCTTCTGACTCGGAAGAAGTATAATAACTTTCACGATATAACATTAAAACTAAATCTGCATCTTGTTCAATCGACCCACTTTCTCTTAAATCAGATAAAATAGGTCTTTTGTTTGTACGACTTTCAACACTTCGACTTAGTTGTGACAAAGCAATAATGGGAACATCAAATTCACGCGCTAAATTTTTTAACGAACGTGTGATTTGTGATAATTCCTGAGCTCGATTATCTGTTTTAAATTTACTATTTTGCATCAGTTGTAAATAATCAATAATAATTAATCCTATTTGACTTTGTTCAAAAAGAATTTTTTTAATTTTTGATTTAATGTCTTGAATTGAAGGATTAGAAGTATCATCAATAAAAAAAGGTAAAGTCGATAAATTTTTAATGGTTGAATTTAGATTCAACCAGTCCTCTTTATATAAATTACCAGTTTTTAGTCGTGAATTCGTAATATCCGTTTCATTTGTTAACAACCTATATGTTAATTGTTCTTTTGACATTTCTAAACTAAAAAAAAGAACAGGTAATTTAGAATTTTTAATAATATTTAACCCCATATTTAAAGCTAAAGCTGTTTTACCCATAGATGGTCGACCAGCAATAATAATTAAGTCAGATTTTTGAAAACCTTGAGTAAATGAATCTAAATCGAAAAAACCAGAAGAAATACCTGAAAGTGATGGTTTTAAAGCTTTTTGTTTCAACTCTAAAAATACTTGAGCAAATAAATCTGCGCTATTAGTTATCTTTTGTAATTTTATCTCATTCGTAAGGGTAAAAACATCAGACTCTAAAGTTGACAAAATTGATTCTAATGAAATATTTGTAATATAAGCAGAATTAATGATTTCATATCCTAATTTAATGAGTGAGCGACGTAAAAATTTATCTTGAATTAGTTTAATGTAGTCTTCTAAATATAATAAGTTAGGTACATAATTGGTTAATTCAATTAATACACGAGTTCCACCAATTTTTTTCAGTTTTCCATTATCTTGTAAAAATGTATTTAATGTAATAATATCAATAGGTGTTTTTTTATTATACATTTCAATAATTGCTTTGTATAACTCTTGATGGTTTTTAAAATAAAACGTTTCTATTTTAACATTACGTATCGTAAGCTCAATTGCTTCAGAATTTACCAATAAACTACTTAAAATAATTTTTTCAGCTAAAAAATTATGAGGTAAATATTTTTCAATCGTTAATGAGCTTAAACTATTAGTCGAAGATTGCATATTAAGAATATTAGGATATTATTTGAGAAACTTATTATAAATAATTTATAATGTAAAAGATTGCTTTTTTCTTTTATTATACTTAAAGTATATAGTACGCGTCCTTAGTTCAGTTGGTAGAACGCTAGTCTCCAAAATTAGATGTCGAGGGTTCAAGTCCTTCAGGGCGCGCTTCTCTTATAGATAAGAGGTTTATTATATTTTTTAGATAGAATTAATACTTAAAAAGCAATCCGTAATTAATCCTTTAAACTAAAGAGATTATTTCAGCTTTAAATGAAAACAAAACTTTTGTATAAAGGTTGGTTCCGAATTCATTCAAGTTAAAAATGGAATTTATAAAGCGGTAAATTTATATGGCTAAAAAAGTAACAGCATTAATTAAATTAGCTTTACCTGCAGCAAAAGCAACTCCAGCACCTCCTGTTGGACCAGCACTAGGTCAACATGGTGTTAACATTGCGGCATTTTGTAAAGAATATAATGCAAAAACGAGTGATAAAGCTGGTTTAATTATTCCAGTAGAAATTTCAGTGTACGAAGATAGAAGTTATACTTTTATTCTTAAAACTCCACCAGCATCTGTTTTATTAGCAAATGCAGCAAAAATTAAAAAAGGTTCATCGACTCCTAATAGAGTAAATGTCGGTTCAATTACTACCGCTCAATTAGAAGAAATTGCCAGCATTAAATTACCAGATTTAAACACTACAAAGCTTACTAGTGCAGTAAAAATCGTCGAAGGAACTGCTCGTAACATGGGTATTTCAATTATCGATTAGTTTGTAACTTGTTAATTTTATTAGGGAAATTTTATGCCAAAAATATCACGTCGTCACCAAGAAAATCAAGTAAAAACGAAAAATATTGTTTTTACTAATAAAGAAGAAGCGATTAAAATTTTAAAAGAAACCGCAAACGCTAAATTTACAGAAACTGTAGAGTTACACGCAAACTTGAATATTGATCCTAAATATGCGGATCAACAATTGAGAACTACTGTAACTTTACCTCATGGAGTTGGTAAATCAATTAAAATTGCAGTTTTAACAAATGAAAGCAATACAGCAGAAGCAGAAGCAGCTGGTGCGGATATTGTTGGAAATGATGGTTTAATTGAACAAATCAGTCAAGGTAATATTGAGTTTGACTTATTAATTGCAACTCCCGATATGATGCCAAAATTAGCGAAATTAGGTCGGGTTTTAGGACCAAAAGGTCTAATGCCATCACCGAAATCAGGTACAGTAAGTACAACATTAACAGAAACTTTATCTGATTTTAAAAAAGGTAAATTTGAATATAAAGCAGATAAAACAGGTGTTGTACATGTAAGTTTTGGTAAATCAGATTTTACAGAAATCCAATTAACCGAAAACTTAACAGCTTTATATGAATCAATTGAACAAAATAGACCATCAGGTGTAAAGGGTAAGTATTTTAAAAATATGTTTATCTGTACAAGTATGGGTCCATCAATTCAATTAGATGTCGCGATCTTTAATTAAAAAGATCAACTAAACTTTAGAAATATTAACTAAAAAACTTATATTATGTCAGATAAAATTAATTTAATTGTTGAAGAATTAAAAACATTAACATTATTAGAAGCATCAGAATTAGTAAGCCAAATTGAAGAAACGTTCGGTGTTGATGCGTCTGCTGCTGTAGGTGGTGGTGCTGTTGTAATGGCTGCTGCAGGTGGCGCTGAAGAAGTAGAAGAAAAAACAGAATTTAACGTAATGTTAGATGAAGTTCCTGCCGATAAGAAAATTGCAGTATTAAAAGTTGTACGTGGTTTAACAGGTTTAGGCTTAAAAGAAGCTAAAACATTAGTAGAATCTGCACCAAAACTAGTTCAAGAAGCAGTAGCAAAAGATGCAGCTGAAGATGCTAAAAAGCAATTAGAAGCTGCTGGTGGCAAAGTTTCATTAACATAAAAAATTTTTCAAAATTAAATTCTAATAGTTTTAAAACTATTAGAATTCAAGTATTATTTAATTTTTCAATTATTAACTTAAAAATTTTACTAATAAAAAATCGCTAATAATACTTAAGCACAACTTAAGTATTATTAAAACTATTTAATCAAATTGTTTTCCACGATTGTATTGTAAATACGCAGCAACAAATAAACCAAAAGCAGTTACAGTGATCATTCCTAAAACGATTCCAGATAATAAAGGTTCTACCATTTATTTTTGATTCTTAATATTATAAAGTTATGATATAGTATTAGTACATATTTTAAATTATTTCAATTCTTGAACTAAATTTTAATACTTTAGATAATTGAAAATAATTTGAAATAATGATTTTTACGTTATCTAAAACCAATAGCTGCCTGCCAAACAAACGCTAATAATAAGAAAAAAACAGGAACAATTGGTAAAACATCTATAATTGGACTAAATGCAACGTATGCTTCAGGTAATCTAGCTAATAATAAACTTTCCATAATTAAAACCTCTATATAGATCTATAAAATGTTAAATATATTAAATTTAATATTATTAATTCTACTATAAAAATACGGAAAAGTTTGAATTATCTTCCGGATATTTTTTTAATTCTCAGATATTTTCATATACAATTGATAATAATAAATCTTAGTACTAATTTTGTGCTAGGAATAAATTTTAAATAATAAAATATAGTATGGCAGCAGCTTTTTTACCGTCAATTTTAGTCCCGATTGTTGGTTTAATTTTTCCAGCGTTTAGTATGGCATTATTTTTCTTATACACCCAAACAGACGATATTGCTTAAATATCTTTGTAAACTATATATATCAAATAAGTTATTTGATATATATAGTTTTTTAACTTACCAGGGTTATAAAATTTATCAATTAAGTAGTTTATATACACTTTTTTTTTTTTTACTAATTTTCAAATTTATTAAAATATTAATGTATAATTGTAGTTATGAGTTGATAAGACGAAAGTAGAAATTAGAAATAAGGTTTACTTCAAAATTAATTTTATTTAAGGATTAAAAAATATGACCATTGCTATTGGACAAAACCAAGAACGTGGTTTATTTGATCTAGTTGATGATTGGTTAAAGAAAGATAGATTTGTCTTTGTTGGCTGGTCAGGTTTATTATTATTCCCTACCGCGTATTTAGCTACCGGTGGTTGGATGACAGGTACTACATTTGTTACTTCTTGGTACACACATGGTTTAGCAAGTTCATACCTTGAAGGGTGTAACTTCTTAACAGCAGCTGTATCAACTCCAGCAAACAGTATGGGTCACTCATTATTATTATTATGGGGTCCAGAAGCACAAGGTGATTTCACTCGTTGGTGTCAAATTGGTGGTTTATGGGCGTTCATCGCTTTACATGGTGCCTTTGGTTTAATTGGTTTCTGTTTACGTCAATTCGAGATTGCTCGTTTAGTAGGTATCCGACCTTATAATGCTATTGCATTCTCAGGTCCTATTGCTGTATTCGTATCAGTATTCTTATTATACCCATTAGGTCAAGCTAGTTGGTTCTTTGCTCCAAGTTTCGGTGTTGCTGCAATTTTCCGATTCTTATTATTCTTGCAAGGTTTCCATAACTGGACATTAAACCCATTCCACATGATGGGTGTTGCTGGTATTTTAGGTGGAGCACTATTATGTGCAATTCACGGTGCGACTGTTGAAAATACATTATTTGAAGATGGTGATGCTGCAAACACATTCCGTGCGTTTACACCAACACAATCAGAAGAAACATATTCAATGGTAACAGCAAACCGTTTTTGGTCTCAAATTTTTGGTGTAGCGTTCTCGAACAAACGTTGGTTACACTTCTTTATGTTATTTGTACCTGTAACAGGTTTATGGACAAGTGCTGTAGGTATTGTAGGTTTAGCTTTAAATTTACGTGCATACGATTTCGTTTCACAAGAATTACGTGCCGCGGAAGATCCAGAATTCGAAACATTCTATACAAAAAATATTTTATTAAACGAAGGTATCCGTGCGTGGATGGCTGCTCAAGATCAACCACATGAAAACTTCGTATTCCCTGAGGAGGTATTACCACGTGGAAACGCCCTTTAATAGTAGTATTGCAGGCCGCGACATTGAATCAACAGGTTTCGCTTGGTGGAGTGGAAACGCACGTTTAATCAATGTTTCTGGTAAATTATTAGGTGCTCACGTAGCACACGCAGGATTAATGGTATTCTGGGCTGGTGCTATGGTATTATTCGAAGTATCACACTTTGTACCAGAAAAGCCAACATACGAACAAGGATTCATCTTAATTCAACATTTAGCTACATTAGGTTACGGTATTGGTCCTGGTGGTGAAATTACATCAACAGTACCTTATTTTGCTGTAGGTGTTATTCACTTAATTTCATCAGCAATTTTAGGTTTTGGTGGTATTTACCACTCTTTACTAGGTCCTGATACATTAGAAGAATCATTCCCATTCTTTGGGTATGACTGGCGTGATAAAAACAAAATGACTACAATTTTAGGTATTCATTTATGTTTATTAGGCTTAGGTTCATTCTTACTAGTAATCAAAGCTATGTATTTAGGTGGTATCTATGATACATGGGCACCAGGTGGTGGTGATGTTCGTTACATTACAACACCAACATTAAATCCAATCGTAATTTTTGGTTACGTATTCCGTTCGCCATTTGGTGGTGACGGTTGGGTTGTTTCTGTAAATAATATGGAAGATGTAATTGGTGGTCACATCTGGGTTGGTATTTTATGTATCACAGGTGGTATCTGGCATATCTTCACTAAACCATTTGCATGGGCACGTCGTGCGTTTGTATGGTCAGGTGAAGCATACTTATCTTATAGTTTAGCTGCAATTTCATTAATGGGTTTCACTGCTTCATTATACTCATGGTATAATAACACAGCATACCCTAGTGAATTATACGGTCCAACAGGTCCGGAAGCTTCTCAATCACAAGCATTTACTTTCTTAGTACGAGATCAACGTTTAGGTGCAAATGTTTCATCTGCACAAGGTCCAACTGGTTTAGGTAAATACTTAATGCGTTCACCAAGTGGTGAGATCATTTTTGGTGGTGAAACTATGCGTTTCTGGGATTTACGTGCACCATGGGTAGAACCATTACGTGGTCCAAATGGCTTAGATATTAATAAGATTAAAAACGATATCCAACCATGGCAAGAACGTCGTGCTGCTGAATACATGACACATGCGCCTTTAGGTTCATTAAACTCTGTAGGTGGTGTAGCAACAGAAATTAATTCTGTAAACTATGTATCGCCACGTTCATGGTTATGTTGTTCACACTTCTTCTTAGGATTCTTCTTCCTAATTGGTCACTGGTGGCATTCAGGTCGTGCTCGTGCGGCGGCTGCTGGTTTCGAAAAAGGTATTAACCGTGCTAATGAACCTGTATTATCAATGCGTCCTATTGATTAATTCATTTTTATTACAACGATATTTTTTGTTCAATCTTAGATTGAACAAAAAGTATAAAAATTATTTTATTTTTAAAATGAAAAAACTATATACAAAATATCAAATAATTAATTGGGTTACCTGGGACTCGAACCCAGAACAAATCGGTTAAAAGCCGAGTACTCTACCATTGAGTTAGCAACCCTACATTTATATTAACATAAAACGTAATAAAAACTAAACCTTTTACGATAAAAAACTTTATATATAACTATTATTTAAAATAATATATTTACTTTACAAATTTTAAAGTAAAATTACAAATAACATTATAAGTTATTTTGTTATTTGAAATTTTAATAAAAATTTATAAATTAAGGATTTGAAAAATGATTAATTGGCAAGTTATAGGTCAGCTAGTAGCAACAGGTGCTATTATGTTATCAGGCCCGGCAGTAATTGTATTATTAGCTTTAAAAAAAGGTAATCTTTAATACTCTCAATCTTTCGATCATCAATATAAAAAATTTAAAAATATATATATGATAACTTTATTAGTAGCTTTACTAGTCTTAATTTCATTAGGTTTAGTTGTAACTGTACCTGTAGCGTTAGCTACTCCAGGTGAGTGGGAAGTTTCTAAAGGGAAATTCAATAGATTTTTCCAAATTTGGGTTTTCCTTGTAATTGTTATTGCCGCTGCTGACGGTATTTCATCGTCAATTTAGTGTATCTAGAAATTATAGTATAAACTATAATTTCTAAAAATAACCTATTGACATAATAGATATGACATTATATAATAATAATTAGTATCAGGTAGTTAGTATAACTTCCATGCGGGCATAGCTCAGTGGTAGAGCACGACCTTGCCAAGGTTGATGTCGCGCGTTCGAATCGCGTTGCCCGCTCTCTAGTTTTTAACTAGAAAAAGATATCAAGTTTGCCCCCATCGTCTAGAGGCCTAGGACAGCTCCCTTTCACGGAGCAGACAGGGATTCGAATTCCCTTGGGGGTAATTTTTTTATAGTTCACCTAAAGTCATAACCAGTAAAGTTTTTGCTTTGTCTAAATTTAAAAATAAAATTTTTATATTAAATTATTTTTCAAAAATTAAATCGATTCATGAAGAATCGATTTAATTTTATATTACTCAAGATCTTTCCGGTTTGGATTTCGTGATGGATCACTTGAAAGGAAACCAAAAATAAATAACGAAACAAAAAAGATTACAGTTGTATAAACTAAAATTTTTAAAGTTAACATGCAATTTTTCCTAGGAATTGTTTTTAATATTATTAATTATACTAAAATATAAGAATTCTGAATAATTTAATTACAAAAAAAGTTATTTCGTTATCTTTGTTAATGCAAAGGGATAAATTTTACAGGCACTAATTTCAAGCGATGTTTTAATGTCTAGATTCTCAATAGTTGAATCGCGTAATGAAAGGTAACCTTCAACAATTAAATAGTCATTAACATGGTAGTAACGAAGTGTGTCGTAAGCTAAATTACCCCAAACAGAAATTTTACAAAGAGTGTACTCATTTTTCCGAAATTGATAAAATTTGCCAACAAATTCAGTATATATAATGTCATTGTCAAAAAAGCTACGTTCTGGTTTACTTATAACTCTTATTAAAAAATTTGTATAATTCATGATAAAAAAAATTAATGTGTCTAATTTAAATTTTCTTTTCTTCTTTTTGACTTTTCTAATCAGTAATGAATTTTTAGGTTTATATCTAAATTAACCTAAAAATTCATTTATTTGTTAGATAACTAAATTCTTTTGTTTTTGAACATCTTCAAAATTAATATCTCGTAATCGTTTTAATAGGCGAATGAAATATTCTAAGAAATAATCATCTAGTTGAACAACTTCACTAGAATCTATTTTAAATGTTTTGTATAAATCAAAAGTTGATTTTGAGAAATTATTTTCTACATTTAGAATTTCAGCAAAAGCCAATCTATCACTTATATTTTGCCCCCATTCAAAAAAGCCAAAAACTCGACTTACAGATTTTAATACGAAAACAGGAACTTGGTTTATCTTTGCTGTCTGACCTGCTAATTGTTCACATAAACTAATAATTTCTGAAGAAACCCAGCCCTTAGGGCCACCTAAGAAGAAAGTTTTATTTATAGTTTGTGGTAACTGTAATGATCGTAAACAAAACTTTGCTATATCTTGTGTGTCCATATAAGAAACACATGTTTTTTCATCAGTCACCCAAATAGGTAAATTTTCTAAAATCGGAATTGCGTATTGCTCAATCAAACCTTGGTAAAACCCTGTTAGACGGAAAATTGTATAAGGAATTTTAGACTCTTGTAGTTGAATTTCAATTCCTTGTTTCATTTCCATTAATGGAATGTCAGAAAATTGTTCCAAATTTTGTGTTGAACAAAAAATAAAACGTTTTACATTAGCAGCTTTCGCCGATTCAATTAATGCTAATTTACCATCCCAATCAACCGTTTTTAGAGCATCTTCATCTGATGGACGGCTTGTTGACGCATCGATAACTGCAGTGATACCTTGTAAACAAGGTGGAATAGTTTCAGGCATACTCAAATCACCATAAACTAGTTCAGCACCCCATTCTTTTAAAAAATTGGCTCGACGAAAATTCCGAACTAAACAACGTACCGGATAACCTTTTGTCAAAGCTTGTAAAACAATTTGACGACCTAACGTTCCTGTACCACCAACGACAAGTAAGCTCATAAATAATATTTTAATTATGTTTTTCTGAAAATTTAACCAAAAATTGTACTTTGTAAGATATCTTGTGCTTCAATGTTTACTAATTCTTTCTTCGTTAAAACTTGACCACGGCTATCAAAAATACGGTTTGCTTGACGCATTCGTGCTCGATCTAAAGCATTTTTTACACTTCGAGCGTTTGCAAATAATGGTTTTTGTTTACGACGTGTTATGTATTCTGTTAAGGCTACTTCTGCATCTGGTGTTAATTGGTATTGTTGCTCTTCTAACATTAATTTTGAAATTTGTAATAATTCATCTACTGTATAATCAGGGAAATCAATGTGATTTGCGATTCGAGAAGATAAACCTGGATTTGACTCGTAAAAATTATCCATTGGTTCTTTATAGCCTGCTAGAATAACAACTAAATCATCTCGCTGATTTTCCATAACCTGTAGTAAAATTTCAATTGCTTCAGACCCATAATCACGCTCATTATCTGGCTTGTATAAATAATAAGCTTCATCAATGAATAAAACACCACCCATAGCTTTTTTAAGAACTTCTTTTGTTTTAGGTGCCGTATGTCCAATATATTGACCAACTAAATCATCTCGAGTTACGGTTAATAAATGCCCCTTTTGGACATAACCTAATTGATATAAAATGTCAGCCATCTTTAATCCAACTGTCGTTTTACCAGTACCAGGACTACCTGTAAATGACATGTGTAAACCTGGACTTCCTGCTGTAATCCCTAAGTTTTTTCTTAATTTATCAATTAATAATAATGCAGCAATTTCACGAATTCGTGTTTTAACAGGTGCTAATCCTACCAGTTCCTCGTCTAAAATATTTAAAATTTTAGCTATTTCAGTTTTTTCATATTCTTCTTGTAAGTTCACAGGAGTTGTAGCTAAAGTACTCATAATATATTTTTAATAATTAAATCTAAAACAGTTAATTTATTATCCTAAATTGATTAAAACTTAACCAATTTAGGATAATAAACAAGGAAATGCGTTTATACTACTTATAGTATACTTTGTGGAATACTTGATAAACAAATTAACGCAAACCCTGCACTACCACAAGCCCCTACAAAGAATCCGCCTTTAAATTGATCCCAAGCTTTTCTTGTTTGAAGATCATTTTCGCCGGCTTCAGGTGATTCTTTTTCGGGTTTAAATGTAGCTATTCCATAAATGGTTAACCCTAATGTTAAAATAAGGATTAAGCCGATCGTTGAAAGAAAACCAGCAAATAAAGCAACATCAGAATTTCGTAAAGGACCTAATTTAGTAAATGGTCCAATTAAAAAATACCCATGAGCTAAACCAATTTCTAAACCACGTAATAATGGAGTTAGACCAAATCGATATGCTGGTAAATTCTTTAATAAAGCTCTAGTCACGGCTGATGACGTGATTGGTGTTGCTAAATGTCCTACAAATGGATCATCATTATAAGGTTTAATAAAATTAGCCATAAATTTAATTTAAAATTTAATGAAATTAATAGTAAAATTGTTTAAATAATCTAAGGTATTCAAAAATTTAATGAAAATTTTTACCAACCAAAATTTTTATATAGATTACTATATAATATATACTAATATACAGAAAAAATTTTATAAACTTCAATTTTATAAAAAAAAAGATTTTATGACAGTTGCTATCGATTATATTTTATTATTAGGATTTTCTTTTGCCGTTGCTTCAGGTTTATTCCTAGGATTAAAATCAATTAAATTAATTTAAATATTTAATTAGATTAAAAAATGCAAGAAAATATTCGTCAAGATAATATTGTTGGGTCGAGGCGTTTTGGTAATTATTTTTGGGGTGCTTTTTTAGTTTTTGGTGGTATTAGTTTTTTACTAGCCGGACTTTCAAGTTATTTCAAAGTTAATTTATTACCATTTGCTAACCCAACAGAATTAGCTTTTATTCCACAAGGTATCGTTATGATGTTTTATGGAGCATTAAGCTTATCTTTAAGTTTTTATATAGGTGCTACCATTTTATGGGATATTGGAAGTGGATATAATGAATACAATAAACTTGAAAATCTTGTAAAGATTGTACGAAAAGGATTTCCCGGGAAAAATCGTGAAATTCTTTTAACATATCCCGTAACAAGTGTTCAAGCAATTGGAATCAAAATTTCGGAAGGATTAAACCCTCAACGAAGTATTTATTTATGTTTAAAAGATGAACGAAAAATCCCGTTAACACCGGTTCAACAACCAAATTCAATTTCAAATCTAGAAAAACAGGCTGCTGATTTAGCAAAATTTTTAGATTTAAAATTAGAAAATTTATAGCGGGTTTATTGCTTTTTATACTCGCATAATCCTATAATTGTTTTATGCGGGCATAGTTTAGTGGTAAAACCTTAGCCTTCCAAGCTAACGATGGGGGTTCGATTCCCCCTGCCCGCTTTTGATTAAACTTTTTTGAATGAGCAACAATCATTTTTTATAGGAGAAAATAAAATTATGTCTGGTGGATCTACTGGTGAACGTCCGTTTTCGGATATTATTACAAGTGTACGTTATTGGATTATTCATAGTATTACAATTCCGTCACTTTTCGTATCAGGATGGTTATTTATTAGTACAGGTTTAGCGTATGATGTATTTGGGACACCACGTCCAAATGAGTACTTTACACAAGATCGTCAACAAGTACCATTAGTAAATGATCGATTCAGTGCAAAACAAGAATTAGAAGATTTAACTAAAGGTTTATAATTTATCAATAGGTAAAAAACATGACAAACAATATTAATCAACCTGTAGCATACCCAATTTTTACTTTCCGTTGGTTAGCTATTCACGGTTTAGCAATTCCGACAGTATTCTTCTTAGGAGGAATTACAGCTATGCAATTCATTCAACGATAAATTAATAATATAGGAACGAGGTAAATTTTATGACGGGTCCAAATCCAAATAAGCAAGCGGTAGAATTAAATCGAACTTCTCTTTACTGGGGACTTCTATTAATTTTTGTTTTAGCTGTATTATTTTCAAGTTATTTCTTCAATTAATTTTATAAATTAGGAGTTTTTTAGATGGCAAATACTGGTAGAATTCCTTTATGGCTTGTAGGTCTTGTTGGTGGTTTCGCTGCAATTACAATGCTTAGTTTATTTATCTATGGTGCATACTCAGGGTTAGGTTCATCTTTATAATAAGATTGAAAGCTACAACTGAAATACGTAATAAATTTCTTAAATAATTAAACCTGATTTTATTTAAGAAATTTATTACTCGTTATCTTCTCTCGTTCAAATATTAATACAGTAGTTACTGTTTAATTAACTTCCTAAAATCCATTTTTTAAATTGTCTAATTAGTTTGCTCCATCCTTTAATTCGTTTGTTTTTAAAACGATTCTGTTGTCGTTTGCGGTATTCTTTTTCATTCATATCTTTTAAATATGACCGTTTTCCTAACCAACCCCACCATAAGCGAGGAAATTTTAAAGACGTTTGGTCTTTTGTCATAATTTCAATTTGTTTTGAGCCACCGTCTTGCCATGCTGTATAACCCCCACTATAAATACTATTTTGCGGTCGTTTTCCAATATGAATTTCTGTATTTTCTGTTAAAAATGGTATATAAAAATATTGGCCGCATGCGGCATGTAGTAATCCTAAACAAACAAGGAAATAATGAGTAGTAATAATCATCATAAAAATTGGCTGTAACAAAGCTGATTCATCAAATCGCTCGGAAGGAATTAAAACCATACTATCATAAGTATATAAGCGGTACATAATTCTTATAATTTCGCCTTCAAAAAGACTAGAAACAATAAGATAAGTCCAATGCCATCGAATTAAATATGGACAATATTTCTTATTTATTCGAACAATAAAAACATACATTAACAAGGGAGCAATTTCTTGTAATTGTCCACCGATAAATCGCCACATACTAGGAAATACATTATTGTAAATTGAATAATAAGCATTTACCCCTTGAGTTTTAATTGAAGTCGGTAAGTTTGTAATTACCATAGAAAGTGGATCAATTCGATAACCATTTCGTTCACTAGCATAAACAAACGAAGATTTTAAAAAATTTAATGGATTTTGATTAATAAATTCCAGATACATAATTTTTTGATTTTTTGTATCCGCAATATAACTTTCAGTTAACATGTCATCTAAATAACGACTTGTTAAACGGTTATAACTAATCATATCGCCATACCACCCAATTAAGTCTTTTAAATGAGTGTACCATAAAAATCCCGCAAATAAGCTAATACAGGAAATGTAAAATGACGTTTTTATATTGTACCGATTTGCAAGAAATATAAATCGAACAAAGGTAATAAAAATAAGTATATTTTCAATATCAACTAATCCAAGACCATATTGATACCGTTCTAAAAAGCCTTGAAAAATAAGTTTAAGTGTACTTAAAGAAATATCAGTAGAAACTGAAACTTCATTAAAACTTGAATTTAAATATGTATTTGGATCATCAAGGCCAAAAAAGCTTAAAACGGTTTCTTGATCAATATTAATCAATAAGAGAAAAAGTTTTAATAAACTGTGCATATCTGAGTTTTCCCATTTTGAATTAGGTTCGACATTTTGAAATTAAAAGTAGTTACAAAAACAAATTGGATTAAAAAAAAAGTAGATTAATATAATAAACGTAGGAGAAAGAAAAACTAAATAAAAGGATCTTATCAAACTGATAATTCTTATATCGTAACATTATAATAATAAAACTATACCTTTAAAATGTACATGATGTACATTTTAAACAAAAAGCTTAATTATTAGATTATTTTTAAAACTTTTAAAATTTCGATTAATTATTAATATCGAAATCAATTTCTGAAAAAAATGAATTTTTCTTTAAAACTAAACTATTATATATATTAATAATGTTATGTTTAAGAAATTTTTTACTAACTATAAATTTTAAAATTTTGTTTAATTTGATTAATGAAACATTTTAACATCTTAACTTTACTGGTTGCACTTTTAATTACCTTAACTCCAAATATTGCTTCCGCAGAGATTGGGGGCTTAACAAAATGTAGTGAGTCACCTACTTTTGCAAAACGTCAAAAAGCAAGTGTGAAAAAATTAGAACAACGTATGAAAACCTATGAGGCGGGTACACCTCCAGCTTTAGCTTTACAACAGCAAGTTGAACGTACTCAAGCTCGATTTGATAAATACAGTCGTTCAGAATTATTATGTGGAACTGATGGTTTACCACATTTAATTGCTGATGGTCGTTGGAGTCATGCTGCTGAATTTCTATTACCAGGATTTGGATTTATTTATATCTCAGGTTGGATTGGTTGGGTAGGTCGAAAATATGTAAGAGCTGTAAGTACAACGAAAAATCCTGCAGAAAGTGAAATTATTATTAATGTTCCATTAGCATTAAAAATTATGACGACTGGATATATTTGGCCGATTTCTGCTTGGGAAGAATTAATTAGTGGTGATTTAATTGCTTTGGATGAAGAAGTAACAGTATCCCCACGTTAAATTTACCGCTTATTTAATTTATAATCAAAATTAATTTTATGAAAAATTTTCAAAAATATTTATCAACAGCTCCTGTTCTTTTAACTATTTGGATGAGTTTTACTGCGGGATTTATCATTGAGATTAACAGATTTTTCCCCGATATGCTGGGTTTATATTTCTAATAGTAACGAAAAAATTATATATAAAAGTATTTAATAATAATATAATCATATATTATTATTAAATGTTTATTATTCACCCTGAACTTTTAATAATACAAAGCCTAATGAAAGACCAAATAATGTCATAAAGAAACATGTTACTGCAGCAGTAACAATTTCCGGACTTGCATATGGGAAGATTTTAAGAATTAATGCCATAATGTTTAAAAATTTTAATTTTTACAAGGTTCCAAGAATTAAAAACCATTTCGAGCCCAAACAACTAATGCTAACGTAAACGTAAACATTGTCATTAAACCTGCCCAACCTAGACTGATAATATCCATATCTATATTTTATAATTAATTAAGAATTTGGTAATCTAAAAGATAAATCTTTTAGATTATTTCTATATATTAAATTTATACAATGCCATTTGCCCAATCTACATCAACATTTTCAATAATTAATGATGAATTATAGATTTGTAAAATAATTACTAAGAATATTAAAAATGCAACCATTACAACTCCCATAATTGGTGTTGTACCCCAACCTGGAGCAACTTTACCATATTCAGCATTTAATGGACGTAAAATTTCACCTAATCTTGTTCTTAATGCCATAAGAAAATTTTTATAGTTTTAATAAATACGTTTTATCAATTGAAATTTTATGTTTTGAAATATATATTCAATTGGTAAACCTAAGGTTTTAACTTTATTGAAAATCCTAGAGTTTCAATAAAATTAATTGATCAAATCTAACGATGAAAAATGAATACCACTGAACCTAAAAATAACAAGGGTTTAAAATTATAGAAACCACAGACTCTTTCCTTTAACATAAAACATTACTCTAATATTTGTGTCTTTTGACAATAATTTTTGATTAATGTTATATAATATTAAAACGTTGATTCATAAATAATATAAATTCAGTATGGAAACAGCAACTATTCTTATCATTTTTGTATCAAGTTTACTTTTAGGTATAACTTCATATTCAATTTTCACGGCTTTTGGACCTGCATCAAAAAATCTTCGTGATCCATTTGAGGAACATGAAGATTAAAAAATAAAACCATATATTTCTAAATATATGGTTTTATTAGCGAAGAATACGTGGAGTTTCTCTGAAGAATACTGCAAAGAAAATTACCATTAACGTACCAATAAGTAAAAATGTATAAACTAAAGCTTCCATTGTTTAATCCTTTTTAATTTTAAATTGATTTAAAAAGCAAAGCCTATAATTTATACAGCACCTTGTTTCTTCGTTGATTTGTCACCAAGCTTTTGGAATGCACCAAATTCAACTTGTTCTGTAACTTCAGCACCAATACCAGTAAATACGTCACGGAAGATCGTACGTCCACCATGCCATAAGTGACCAAAGAAGAATAATAATGCAAAGTTTGCGTGACCATATGTATACCAACCACGTGGACTACTACGGAATACACCATCTGATTCTAAACTTGTACGATCAAACTCAAATACTTCACCTAATTGTGCTTTACGAGCAAATTTCTTAACAGTTGGAGCATCTTTAAACGTTTGACCATTTAATTTACCACCATAGAAATCAACAGTTACACCTACTTGCTCAATACTATATTTAGATTCAGCACGACGGAATGGGATATCCGCACGAATAATACCATCTTTATCTACTAAGATAACAGGGAATGTTTCAAAGAAAGCTGGCATACGACGTACAGTTAATTCACGACCTTCTTTATCACGGAAAATTGGATGACCTAACCATGCTTCAGCGATACCGTCACCTTTGTTCATAGGACCAGCACGGAATAAACCACCTTTTGCAGGGTTGTTTCCAATGTAATCATAAAAGGCTAATTTATCTGGAATACGTGACCATGCTTGACTCTCAGATAAACCTTCACTTACAGAAGTTTCTACTTGACGTTCAATTTCTTGTTGGAAATAACCACTATCCCATTGGTAACGAGTTGGACCAAATAACTCAATTGGTGTTGCAGCAGCACCGTACCACATAGTACCCGATGTTACAAATGCAGCAAAGAATACTGCTGAGATACTACTCGATAATACAGTTTCAATATTACCCATTCGTAATGCACGATATAAACGTTGTGGTGGACGTACTGTTAAATGGAAAATACCAGCAAAAATACCGAAAATACCAGCAGCAATATGGTGAGCTGCAATACCACCTGGATTGAATGGGTTAAAACCATCCGCACCCCAAGCTGGAGCTACAGGTTGTACTTTACCAGTAATACCATATGCATCTGATACCCAAATACCAGGTCCAAATAAACCTGTTACATGAAAAGCACCAAAACCAAAACATAATAAACCAGATAAGAATAAGTGAATACCAAAAATCTTTGGTAAATCTAAAGCAGGTTCACCTGTTCGTGGGTCACGGAATAATTCTAAATCCCAATATACCCAGTGCCAAATAGCTGCTAAGAAACACATACCTGATAAGATAATATGTGATAAAGCTACACCTTCAAAACTCCAAATACCTGGGTTTGAAACGCTTTCACCTGTGATACTCCAACCACCCCAAGAATCTGTAATACCTAAGCGTGTCATAAATGGCATAACAAACATGCCTTGACGCCACATTGGGTTTAATACAGGATCAGATGGATCAAAAACAGCAAGTTCGTATAATGCCATTGAGCCAGCCCAACCAGCAACTAATGCTGTGTGCATTAAATGTACTGCGATTAAACGACCAGGGTCATTTAAAACAACAGTATGAACACGATACCATGGTAATGCCATAGTAATTCATTCCTTAAATTTCAATAATAGGTTTTTGACTTTCTTACAACTAAACTAGAAAAAAGTTAGCTACAATACTATTATAAGTGAAGATTCGAAAAATTATGTAAATTAATAAAATTTTCTTCTAATTAAGTATGGTATTGATAAACTAGAAAAAAATAGGATAAGTTAATTAGAAAAATTTCTAACTAACTTATTTTCAACTTATTTATTAAAAACAGCTTTTGATTCTTCAATAGCTTCGTTTAATAAAGTTTCAGCTTCATCAGTAAATTGATTTGTTGATGTTACAATATCAATATACGATTTTTTAGAAGTATTTAAGTATGTTAATAAACTTGTACAGTATTTTTTAACAGCACTAACTGGTAAATCATCTAATTTACCGTTAATACCTGTATAAATTAAAGCTACTTGTTCAGCAACTGATAATGGTGAGTTTTGAGGTTGTTTTAATAACTCTCGTAAACGTGTACCACGAGCTAATTGTTTTTGCGTTGCTTCATCTAAATCTGAAGCGAATTGTGAGAATGCTTCTAATTCAGCAAATTGAGCTAATTCTAATTTCAATTTACCAGCAACTTTTTTCATAGCTTTTGTTTGTGCAGCAGAACCTACACGTGATACTGAAATACCTACATTAATCGCTGGACGAATACCAGAGTTAAACAAATCATTTGATAAGAAGATTTGACCATCTGTAATTGAAATTACATTTGTTGGGATGTATGCAGATACATCACTTGCTTGTGTCTCAATAATTGGTAAAGCAGTCATGCTACCACCACCTAATGCATCACTTAATTTAGCAGCACGTTCTAATAAACGTGAATGTAAGTAGAATACATCACCAGGATATGCTTCACGACCAGGAGGACGACGTAATAATAATGACATTTGACGATATGCCATTGCTTGTTTTGTTAAATCATCATAAACAACTAATGTTGCTTTACCATTGTACATAAAGTACTCTGCTAATGCTGCACCAGCATATGGAGCAATGTATTGTAAAGTAGCGGGGTCATTTGCACTAGCTAATACAATAATTGTATAAGACATTGCACCTTTTTCTTCTAATACATTTACTACTTGTGCTACTGTTGATGCTTTTTGACCAATACCAACATACACACAAACTACATCTTCAGTTTGCTGATTGATAATAGTATCTACAGCAATTGAAGTTTTACCTGTTTGACGATCACCAATAATTAATTCTCGTTGACCTCGGCCAATAGGAATCATTGCATCAATTGATGTAATACCCGTTTGTAATGGTTCACATACAGATTTACGACTAATGATACCAGGTGCCATTGCTTCAACTAAACGAGTTTCAGCTGCCTCAATATCACCTTTACCGTCAATCGCAGCACCTAATGGATTAACAACTCGGCCTAAGAAATTATCACCTACTGGAATTTGAGCAATTTTACCAGTAGTTTTTACTGTACCGCCTTCTAAAATTTGACGACCAGTACCCATTAATACTACACCAACGTTATCATTTTCTAAGTTAAGTGCAATACCTACAGTTTTATCTTCAAATTCTAAAAGTTCACCACTCATTACTTGATCAAGGCCGTATACACGAGCAATACCATCACCTACTTGTAGAACGGTACCAATGTTATCTACTTTAACATCTTGATCATACTTTTCAATTTGTTCACGGATAATACTACTAATTTCGTCTGGACGAATATTTATCATTGTATTATTTTTAAGGTAAAAAGTTAATAAAAGATTTTAGTTATTTTTAAATTTCTAGAATAGTATCTAGATGTTTAGCTAAAAGCTGTAACTGATTTTTAACAGTGAAATCAATTACTTTTGAGTTTGTTTTAATTAAAAATCCGCCAATTAGGCTCGAATCAACATTAATAACTAAACGAATTTCACGTGCGTTTGTTAATTCTTTTAATTTTTTAATTAAAGTATTTTTTTGTAAATTTGTAAAAGCAAACGCTGTTGAAACTTCAATCATTTTGATAGAAGCTAATTCATAAACTAAATTTAAATAACTTGTGATGACAGGTTGTAATAAATTAATTCGGTTACGTTTTACTAAAACACTCAAAAATTTAAATGTCTCTTGGTTTAATTGACTTTTTAAGGCCTTATCCAATAATTCCTGTTTTTGGTTAGCACCAATTAACGGGTTAGTAAGATAATTTGTTAAATCTGGAGTTTCATTTAAAAATACTTCTAAATTTTGAAAATCAGCTGTAATCTGATGCATCAGATTTTTGTCAACTGAAAAATCATATAGGGCGCGTGCATAAGGAGTCGCAACCCTTGTGGCTAAAGGATTCTTACTCATAATAAATCTCCTTCTAATTTATTAATAGTGTCATTAATTAAAGCTGTTGCACGGTCTTTTTTACCAAAAGTTTCTTGAGCCCGTGTTACAGTACGTTTTAACACTAGTAAGATGATTTGTTGCTTAACTTCTAAAAAGATTTGTCGTTCTTTAGAACGGAAAGTCGCTAATGCACGACTAAAGCGAGTTGCTAAGTCTTTTTTTGATTGATAAGCATCAGCTTCAAGTAAAACTTTTTTTGCCGCTATTGTTTCATTCTTTATTTCAGTAATAACTACATTAGCTTGACTTAATTGCTTTTGAGCTTCACTTAAACGGCGATTTGCCTCATTTAAACGGTCTTCGGCATCTTGAACACCTTGAACAATACTTGTTTTACGCTCTTCTAGTAATGACCCTAAAAAATCTTTACCAGTATAAACTAAAATAGCAATTAAAATAAGAACGTTAATTAGCCCAGTTTCCAAAATATCAAGGTTTAACCCAATACCTTCGTGTTCAGCAACTAATGTAAAAATTTGATCAAAATTTTCCATGTTTTAAAGTTTGTGTCTAAACTGTTCGCTTATAAAAAGGAAAATTACAATTCACAAAAAATTTAAATTGATATTAGTGTTTCAATTTCTGTACATAGAGATTGAACAATTGTATCTAAACTATTAAGCGCAGTATTCTTCTTATCTAGAAGATCTTTCGTAATAGTATCTAATAAATTATCAATATATTTTTGAGAAATATTTAACTCAATTTCTAAAATCTCTTTATGGATTTTTTGTGAACTTGTAATTTCTAATTGTGCTTCTTTACGGACGTTACTTAATTCTTGTTCGTATTGAGTAGTTAATTCGTTTGCTTGTGCTAAAATCTCAGAAGCTTTTGCAAGATTTCCTAAAATATATTCTTTACGCTCTTCAATAACTGTCAATAAAGGACTGTATAAAATTGTGTTAAGAATTAGCATTAATAGAACGAATTGAATGGCTACTAACGGTAAAGTTGCATTAAAATCAAATAATCCGCCAGGACCACTTACTTCTGAACTTGAAATTAATATTGAAAGATTAACCATATAAAATCTATATGTTCTAAAAATTTTTGATAGATCGATATAGTAAATTCTATTTCGATCTATTTATTTTTTACGTATTAAACGGGTTAGCAAATAATAATGCTAATGCTACTACTAGACCGTAGATTGTTAAAGCTTCCATGAAAGCTAAACTTAATAATAAAGTACCACGAATTTTGTTTTCTGCTTCAGGTTGACGAGCAATACCTTCAACTGCTTGACCAGCAGCATTACCTTGACCGATACCAGGACCGATAGCAGCTAAACCAATAGATAAACCAGCAGCTATAACAGAAGCAGCAGAAATAATAGAATCCATAATAAATCTTAATTAATAAATGTGAATATAAATATAATTTTAGAAAAATCTAAAGTAATCTTAATTTACTCAAGAGCTTCAGCAATATAAGCAGCAGCTAATGTTGAGAAAATTAAAGCCTGTACTGAACCAGCGAAAATACCTAATAACATAATTGGTAATGGAACTACCAAAGGTACTAAAGCAGTTAATACAGTGATTGTTAATTCATCAGCTAAAACGTTACCAAATAATCGGAAACTTAGTGATAAAGGTTTTGTAAAATCTTCTAAAATATTAATTGGTAGAAGAAGTGGAATTGGTTGAACATATCGTTTGAAATATCCTAACCCTTTTTTACTTAAACCTGCATAGAAATAAGCAAAAGATGTTATTAAAGCTAAGGCTACCGTTGTATTAATATCATTTGTCGGGGCTGCAAATTCACCTTCAGGAAGTTGAATTAGCTTCCATGGGATAATAGCACCAGCCCAATTTGAACCAAAAATAAATAAAAACAACGTACCAATAAATGGTACCCATTCTCTATAAAAACTTTCGCCAAGTTGATTTCTCGCAATATCTGTAACAAAGTCAATTGCAGATTCCATAAAGTTTTGCCAACCGTGTGGAATTCGTTCTGCATTGTTAGTACCTAGGAATGAAAAAACTAGCAAAATTGCTACAACAAACCAAATTACTATTAAAACTTGTCCATGTACTAGATAACCAGCAATATTCCAGTAAAAATGTTTTCCTACTTCCGCCTCCGCTAATAATGTAAACGTACTTGAATAATAATTATCTGGGTACATAAAATTTAACTAATTTAGTAAATTACCCAATATTAAAGAATATACAGGAACACTAACTAGTATAACTGTTTTTAATCAATTTTGGGTTTGTTTTTATAAAAAAGCTCTATTTTAACCACTCATATCCCTTTACTTCAAGTTCTTTGGCTAATTCGGCCGTTCCCGTTTTAATAATTTTTCCATTTTGCATTACATGTACAAAATCTGGTTTAATGTAATCAAGTAAACGTTGGTAATGTGTAATTAAAATAATAGCTTTGGTGTCGTCCATAAACATGTTAATTCCATTAGAAATAACTTTTAATGCATCAATATCTAAACCTGAATCAGTTTCATCTAAAATAGATAATTCAGAATCTAATAAAATCATTTGCAAGATCTCATTTCGTTTTTTCTCGCCTCCTGAAAAGCCTTCATTAACGTTTCGGCTTAAAAATGTAGGAGACATATCCACAAGCTTGAGTTTTTGATTTATAATCATCAAAAATTCTAAAGGGTCTACTTCAGGTTCATTTTTTGCTGTTTGCTTTGCATTATAAGCTAAGCGTAAAAAGTCTTCATTACTTACACCTGGAATTTCAATTGGGTATTGAAACGCTAAAAAAAGTCCTAAATGAGACCTGTCTTCAGGATCCAAATCTAAAATATTAATTCCTTTGAATAATACTTCACCTTCTAAAACTTCATAAGCTGGATGGCCGGCTAAAACCTTTGAAAAGGTACTTTTTCCAGACCCATTTGGACCCATAATGGCATGAATTTCACCTCGATGTACTTTTAAATTTAAACTTTTTAAAATTTCATTTGTATCAATTGAAACTTTTAATTCCTTAATTTCTAAAATAGGGGGTTTATTCATTAACCAACACTTCCTTCTAATTTTAAACTTAATAAACGATCTGCTTCAGCTGCAAATTCTAATGGTAATTCAGTAAACACATCACGACAAAATCCGCTAATCATTAATTCAATTCCTTTTTCTACAGAAATTCCTCGTTGTAAAAAATAAAAGATTTGTTCTTCACCAATTTTTGACGTTGAAGCTTCATGTTCTAGTTTACTTGTTGCATTTTGAACTGAAATAATTGGGAAAGTATTTGCATTGGATAAACTTCCTATTAATAATGAGTCACATTGTGAATAATTACGTGATCCTAAAGCTTTGCTAGTAATATTAACTAACCCACGATAAGTATTTTTAGAATGGCCAGCAGAAATACCTTTTGAGACAATCCGACTTCGAGTTTTTTTCCCAACATGAATCATTTTGGTACCCGTATCTGCTTGTTGATAATTATTCGTTAAAGCAACTGAATAAAATTCACCTTGAGCATTATCACCGACCAATAAACAACTAGGGTATTTCCACGTAATATTTGAACCAGTTTCAACTTGTGTCCAAGAAATTTTTGAATTCTTACCTGCACATAAACCGCGTTTGGTAACAAAATTATACACACCTCCTTGGCCCCGTTCATTTCCGGCGTACCAATTTTGAACTGTTGAATATTTAATATTTGCATCTTCAAAAGCAATTAGCTCAACAATTGCAGCATGTAGTTGATTATTATCATATTGAGGTGCAGTACAACCTTCCAAATAACTCACTTGACTATTATTATCTGCAATAATTAACGTCCGCTCAAATTGACCAGATTGTTGGTCATTAATTCGAAAATAAGTTGAAAGGTCTAAAGGGCATTTTACATTTTTTGGTATGTAACAAAATGAACCATCAGTGAAAACTGCTGAATTTAATGCAGAAAAATAATTATCACCAATTGGGACAACAGTCCCTAAGTATTTTTCGACAAGTTCCTGGTATTCAGAAACAGCTTCTGACATAGAACAAAAAATGATACCTTGTTCTGCAAGTTCTTCCTTAAACGTTGTTCCAATTGAAACACTATCAAAAATAGCATCAACAGCAACATTTGTTAATCGTTTTTGTTCGGTAAGAGAAATACCTAATTTTTCAAACGTTTCCAATAATTCAGGATCAACTTCATCAAGACTATTTAATTTTTTTTTAAGTTTGGGTGCTGAATAATAAATGATATCTTGGTAGTCAATTTCTGAAAACTTTAATTGAGCCCATTCAGGACAACTCATTTGAGTCCATTTTTTAAAAGCTTTTAAACGAAATTGTAATAAAAAATTAGGTTCTTGTTTTTTATGTGAAATTAAACGAACAACATCAGGATTTAAACCTTTTTCTATAATGTCTTTTTCGATTGTTGTAGAAAATCCATATTTATATGGTTGATTTACTAATTTAGTTATATTAGTATTTAGAGTTTTATTTGATTGATTAATCATAAAATTAAACAAAGTAAAGTAATTAAATAAATTATATTTAAATATTATTAGTGAAGCTATTTATAATTACTATTATAAAGGAATTATTAAATGATTTAAAGTAATTAAGAATCATTAAAAGCTATTCTAAAAAGTTATACAATATATAAAATAAATATATAAAATCAACACAGAAGTCATGTTATAATTATTAGTAAGGTTGTTTTTAAGATTTCAACCGATAGGACTAATTATTTTAAATTAGTTATATCTATTATATATTGCCTTTTTATTTTAAGGAGAAATACATGTCTCAATCTGTATCAGAACGGACTCGAATTAAAAGTGACCGTTACGAATCTGGTGTAATTCCATACGCAAAAATGGGTTACTGGGATGCTGCATACTCAGTTAAAGATACTGATGTTTTAGCATTATTCCGAATCACACCACAAGCCGGTGTAGATCCAGTAGAAGCAGCTGCGGCTGTAGCTGGTGAATCTTCAACTGCAACATGGACTGTTGTTTGGACAGATTTATTAACAGCTTGTGAACGTTACCGTGCTAAAGCTTACCGTGTAGATCCAGTTCCAAATACTACAGACCAATACTTTGCTTTTATCGCATACGAATGTGATTTATTCGAAGAAGGTTCTTTAGCTAACTTAACTGCGTCTATCATTGGTAACGTATTTGGTTTTAAAGCAGTTGCTGCTTTACGTTTAGAAGATATGCGTATTCCTCACTCATATTTAAAAACATTCCAAGGTCCTGCTACAGGTATCATTGTAGAACGTGAACGTTTAAACAAATATGGTGTACCTTTATTAGGTGCTACTGTAAAACCTAAATTAGGTTTATCTGGTAAGAACTACGGTCGTGTAGTTTACGAAGGTTTAAAAGGTGGTTTAGACTTCTTAAAAGATGATGAGAACATTAACTCTCAACCATTTATGCGTTGGAGAGAACGTTTCTTATACTGTATGGAAGGTATTAACCGTGCTTCTGCTGCTACCGGTGAAGTTAAAGGTTCTTACTTAAACGTAACTGCCGCTACTATGGAAGAAGTTTACAAACGTGCTGAGTATGCTAAGCAAGTTGGATCAGTAATTATCATGATCGATTTAGTTATGGGTTATACTGCGATTCAAAGTATCGCTTTATGGTCTCGTGATAACGACATGCTTTTACACCTACACCGTGCAGGTAACTCAACTTACGCCCGTCAAAAAAACCATGGTATTAATTTCCGTGTTATTTGTAAATGGATGCGTATGTCTGGTGTGGATCACATTCACGCTGGTACAGTAGTAGGTAAATTAGAAGGTGATCCTTTAATGATTAAAGGTTTCTACGATGTTTTACGTTTAACAAATTTAGAAGTAAATTTACCATTTGGTATTTTCTTCGAAATGGATTGGGCTAGTTTACGTAAGTGTATGCCAGTAGCTTCTGGTGGTATCCACTGTGGTCAAATGCACCAACTAATCTATTATTTAGGTGATGATGTTGTATTACAATTCGGTGGTGGTACAATTGGTCACCCTGATGGTATTCAAGCCGGTGCTACAGCTAACCGTGTTGCTTTAGAAGCAATGGTTATGGCTCGTAACGAAGGTGCTGATTACTTCAACCCACAAGTTGGTCCTGTAATCTTACGTGATGCTGCTAAATCATGTGGTCCTTTACAAACAGCTTTAGATTTATGGAAGGATATTAGTTTCAACTACACTTCTACAGATACAGCTGATTTCGCTGAAACACCAACTGCAAACGTATAATTTTTAAACATTAAAGGAGTATTTGAATAGTGAGACTTACACAAGGTTGCTTCTCTTTCTTACCGGATTTAACAGACGCTCAAATTGAAAAACAGGTTGCTTTCTGTATTTCAAAAGGTTGGGCTATGAACGTAGAGTGGACTGATGATCCACACCCACGTAACAGCTACTGGGAATTATGGGGTTTACCATTATTTGACATTAAGGACGCAGGTTCTGTAATGTTCGAATTAAATGAAGCTCGTAAAGCATGTGCACCAGGCTATATCCGTATGAATGCGTTTAACGCAAGCTATGGTACTGAAAGTTGTGCCATGTCTTTCATCGTAAACCGTCCATCTAACGAACCAGGTTTCTACTTAGATCGTACTGATGGTGCAGGTCGTTTCATCACTTACAGCATTAAAAGCTATAGTGTGGTACGTAATGCAGAAGGTGGTCGTTACTAATTAATTTTAATTAGTAAAACCATTATTAAGAATAATTCTGGTATTATATCAGAATTATTCTTACATTTATTAAAATAAATTATTTTATATATATACTGTTTTCCATATGTTTTTAAGTATAAAAGTATTTATATAGTTAAAAGTCACATTTAGTTAAAAAATTTAAGATATAAAAAAATTAAGTTATAGGCCCAGTAGGAATCGAACCTACATTGGAAACTTAGAAGGTTTCTGTCCTAATCCGTTAGACGATAGGCCCTTGTTGGAAGTTTGGGTAATACAGGATTTGAACCTGTGACCTTCTGCTTGTAAGGCAGACACTCTACCGCTGAGTTAATCACCCAATAACTACTCATAATGTTGTATAAGTTTATTATACATATTATCTACCAGTGAAGTCAATATATAATATATCTTTTTAACGTTGTTTTATTTTTAATAGTTTGTTATATTATTTATATATGTATATTAAAGGGTCGGTGCCCGAGTGGTTAAAGGGGGCGGATTGTAAATCCGCTGCGTTTCGCTACGTTGGTTCAAATCCAACTCGGCCCATTTTCATTATTACTAAATTTATATTTTTAAAGTGCTACCATATTAACTAAAATCAGATACAAGCTTAATAAAAATAAAACACTAAACAAAATTAACAGAATTCGTGATTTTGGATTTTTAAATAAATTACGGAAAGGTGTCAGTATTACTAAAATTAAACCAATTAAACTACTAATAAAAAATCGTGGGTAGCGAACAATATTTGACCAAAAGTCATTCATAACAAATTATTTATTTAAGGTTTTATTTTTATTATTATATAACAGAAACTGTACTTTCAAAAAGCTTCTTACTTTTATTCCTAAAAAATTTCCAGAATCGTAAGTTTCATGCTACAATACGAATAGATGGAAGTAGTGAAAGGCTCTGTAGCTCAGTGGTTAGAGCAGGGGACTCATAAGCCCAAGGTCGTAGGTTCAAATCCCACCAGAGCCATCTGCTTATATGTTTAAGTTATTCTAGGAGAAATGGCTGAGTGGTCGAAAGCAATAGATTGCTAATCTATCGTACAATTTTTTGTACCCAGGGTTCGAATCCCTGTTTCTCCTTTATTGATGAAAGAATAATTTGACACATCCGAAAGTTTTATTTAAAATAAGTTTACACAATACATCATGGGATTGTAGTTCAATTGGTTAGAGCACCGCCCTGTCACGGCGGACGTTGCGAGTTCGAGTCTCGTCAGTCCCGTTTCTATTTTAAAAAATCTAAAAAAAATTAGTTGTGTTCAATTAAATTTTAATAATCTTTAAGTACTAAAGATTATTAAAATTTAATTGAACTGCAAGTAGTAAATAAATTGCAATTGTAATTAAAGTCACATTATTTAAAGTTCGTTCCGCAGAGCTTGGTGAGCCTAGTAAACTACTTTTAGTTGCAAAGCTAGCTAACCCACTGCTTTGTGGAGCACGTAAAAATATTATTACAATTAAAAAAAGACTTAATAGTAACCAAAGTAAGTTTAGCATAATATTATTCTAAATTAGTCTTCAATTTCAAAAACTGCTTTGAAAACTTTTGATACTTTATCACCTGAATCAATAGATTCTAATGGATCTTTTCGTAAACGGTGACGTAAGCATAATGTAATAATTGTTGCGATATCGTCTAATGTTACTTTTGTCCGGTTATTGTATGCAGCATACGCTTTGGCTGCTCGATTTGTTACAATGTCACCTCGTAGCCCATCAACATCTAATTGACTACATACTTCAGAAATTTTAATACGTAAATCGTATTCTAACTCAACCGTTGGTAATAGTTTTTGAGCTGCAACAATTTTATCACGTAATTCTTGTTGTTGGTCTGCGTAATTGTCAAGCCATAACTGAGGTGTTTGATCAAATGCTGTACGCTCTTCAACAACTTTTACTCGTAATAATGGATCTTTTACCGTTCGAATCTCTGCATGCATCCCAAAACGATCTAATAATTGTGGTCTTAATTCACCTTCTTCCGGATTTCCTGATCCAACTAAAACAAATCGTGCTGGGTGGCGAATCGAAATTCCTTCACGTTCAACAGTATTCCAACCTGAAGCTGCCGAATCAAGTAAAATATCTACTAAGTGGTCATCTAGTAAATTAACTTCATCAACATAAAGTAAGCCACGATTTGCCTTTGCTAATAAACCTGGTTCAAACGCTTTTATACCATCAGTTAAAGCTTTTTCAATATCAATTGTTCCACAAACACGATCTTCAGTTGCACCTAATGGAAGATCTACCATCGGAATTTTAATAAGCTCTGTTTCTAAATTTTCACCGTTTTGAATTGCTTGTTTTACTTCGTTTCCCATCAAATCTAAATCTGATTTATGTGAATTAAATGGGTCATCTTTTACAATTTCAATTTCTGGTAACAAATCAGCAATTGCACGAATAGTAGTTGATTTACCTGTTCCACGATCGCCCATAATCATAACCCCACCAATTTTTGGATCGATTACATTTAATTGTAAAGCTAATTTCATTTCTTCTTGGCCTACAATTGCTGTAAATGGGAATACAGGACTAGTAAATTTTTTTAAATCTTCTGCTGCCATAATTTGGGATTTAATTTCTAAAGTTGATAAATATACGATAACCTTAATTGTAAATTCATTAAAAATGTTATCGTTTTAGAGGTATGAATTAAGTTTGTATGTTTATTAATAATCAACTTTACTAGCTCTATTAAACAAATAGTTCCGACAAAATTGATTACTCATATGTTTTAGTTATAAAGTGTCGAACCTAAACGAATTGCTAAGACACTTGCAACAACAGCAATTACTAATGCAGTATAAACTTGCGAATCATAGATCATGTTATACGTCCTTAATTAATTTTAATTTACCTACTTTTTTGATTCTAAGGAATAGACTTTTGTTAAAAAGATGTGTATTAGAATTTCTATTAAAATTAAATTGAAAGATAAATCAATTTAATTTTAGTTTAATTTTAATTTATTACCAACTTGATTTTGTAACACCTGGTAATAAACATTGATGTGCCATTTCTCGTAAAACATGACGAGAAACACCAAAATCACGGTAATAACCACGTGGACGTCCTGTTTTCCAACATCTATTACGGATTCGGATTTTAGCACTGTTTCGTGGAAGTTTTTGTATTTTTGAATGAATTTCTAATTTTAAATTAAAATCTTCAGTCGTTTGATATTGGTTTAATAAATTCTTACGTTTAGTTTTGTATTTATTATTTAATTTGATACGCTTTTTTTCGCGTTCAATCATACTTTTTTTTGCCATAGTGTTTCCCTAGTTTTGAAATACTTAAAGTAAATTATAAATAATTTTGACTAATAAGATTGAAAAAAGCTTTTCAATCTTATTAGATATATATATTCTAAGTATATTCTATATTTAGAGTATCTATATAGCAATATATTTACGTCTAATTTTAAAAATAGTTAAAATAATTTAATTAAATTTTGAAACATACGGAGCATTTTTTTGTGGTAAAACGGTATATGTACTTAATAATTCACGGAATTCTTCTCCATCCATTGTTTCAATATCCATTAAACGCTCAACAACTAAATCAATAATTACTCGGTTATCTGAAATAATTTCAATAGCTTTTTGTTCACAATAGTTAATAATTTTACAAACTTCATCGTCAATTCGATCTGCAATATTTTCTGCATATTCTGAACCTTGGTCTCTATTTGCTCCTAAAAATACTTGACCCGTATTTTCATCTTCTAACGCCATTGGTCCAATGCTTGACATCCCGAATCTTGTAACCATTTGACGTGCTAAATTTGTTACTTGTTGTAAATCACTACTAGCTCCTGTTGTTACTTCAGGATCACCAAAGACAACTTGTTCTGCAGCACGGCCACCTAAAGTACCAATAATTCGTGCTAATAAAGCTGAACGAGACAATAAACTTTGATCTTCTGCAGGAGTAAACCACGTTAATCCTTTTGCTGCCCCACGAGGTACTAAAGTAATTTTTTCTACTTCATCATGTGATTTTAATACAGAACCAGTAATAGCATGACCTACTTCATGATACGCAATTAACCGTTTGTTTTTTGTATCTTCAAGTGGTGTTCCTGCAATACCACCAATAATACGATCAGCCGCCTCATTAACTTCTTGTTTTGTAATACTTGTTTTTTTATATCGGGTTGCTAAAATTGCTGCTTCGTTTAATAAGTTAGCTAAATCTGCACCTGAAAAGCCTGGTGTTCGGTTCGCTAATTGAACTAATGAAACATCATCACTTATAGGTTTATTTCGAGCGTGAACTTTTAAAATCCCTACACGTCCTAAACGATCTGGTAAATTTACAGTTACTTGGCGGTCAAATCTACCAGGACGTAATAACGCAGAATCTAGAATATCAGCACGGTTAGTTGCACCAACAACAATTACACCTTTGTTTTCTTTGAAACCGTCCATTTCAGTTAACAATTGGTTTAATGTTTGTTCTCGTTCATCGTTACCACCACCAACACCAGAGCCTCGTTCACGCCCAACAGCATCAATTTCATCAATAAAAACAATACATGGAGCATTTTCAGATGCTTTCGTAAATAAATCACGAACTCGGGCTGCACCAATACCAATAAACATTTCTACGAATTCTGAACCTGCGACACTGAAAAATGGTACATCCGCTTCATTTGCAATCGCTTTAGCTAATAAAGTTTTACCAGTTCCGGGAGGTCCAACTAATAAAACACCTTTTGGTATTTTTGCACCTACAACCGTGTATTTTTCAGGTTCTTTTAAAAACGAAACAATTTCTTCAAATTCTGCTTTTGCTTCATCAATTCCTGCAATATCATCAAAACCAACCCCTGTATCAGGACGACGCTCAAATCGAGCAGTCGATTTCCCTAAACTCATAGGAGACTGAGCATTATTCCCACCAAAGTTCTCAGAATTTTGGAAAAAGTATACTAATCCTGTAATAAAAATAATCGGTAATAGAATATTACTAGCGATACTTACAAAAAGATTCTTTTTTTCTGCTGGATGTGCATCAAAATCAATGTTGTATTCTTTTAATTTTTGAATTAATTGTGACGCACCTACTGGAATTTCTACTCTAATAGTTTGTGGTCGATTTCCTAATTCTGGGCTTGAAGCTTGAATAATAGCATTACGACTGTTGTCGTATAAATCTACTTGTTTAACCCATCCCATTTCTAAATATTCTAAAAAACGACCATAAGTCATTCGTGAACTTACAACATTTTGATTTAATTGTGCTGTATTTCGAATATTTTCAGGACTTTCAAACCCCATCAAATTAAACTTCTTAATTCCTACACTAATCCCGCTAAATAAAATAATTGCGATAAGTATATTTCTTAATGTATTTCGATTCATTTTTATTATACTAATTTTATATTACTAATAAGTATAACATAGTTAATTTCTTGAAAACAACATAAATTACAAGTTATATCATATTATTAAAAATTTTATTGTTAATAATACTGTCAAAAGTATATAATAGTAATAAAAAATTAAATAAATAAAAATATATGGTTGGCCGTGGCTCAAAAGTTAGAATTTTACGAAAAGAATCTTATTGGTTTAACCAAATTGGTACGGTTGCTACCGTTGATCAAAGTGGAATTAGATACCCTGCGTTAGTGCGTTTTGAAAACGTAAACTACGCTGGAACAAATTCAAATAACTTCGCATTAAATGAATTAAAAGAAGTAGTTGAACAAATTGAAGAGTAATAATCTTGTTAAATAACTTGTTTCGAAAAAATCAAAACAAGTTATTCATTATTTTTTATTCAAAAATTTCATTCACTGCTTTTGAAACTTTCCTGTTTTAATAATTATTCTTTGTTGACAAAAAAAATATAATTCCATAATATATTTTTAATCATTTACTATATTCTAGAAGTATAATTAATCACTTGATCGTTTTAATATATAGATATAAATTTAGTTAGGTATATTTAGTCTAGTGAAAACAATTATGCTTTTCTTAAAAAATTCAAAATTTTATGCCTAAATTAAAAACTCGAAAAGCTGCAGCAAAACGTTATAAAAAGACAGGCGCTGGTAATTTTTTACGCCGCCATGCTTATAAAGGTCATCTTTTACGAAAAAAATCAAATACTCAAAAAAGAAGATTATCACAAACTATCTGTGTTACTACTAGTGATAGTAAAGCTATTAAATTAATGTTACCTTATTAAAATTAAAAATGGTTAGAGTAAAACGAGGAAACGTCGCTCGAAAACGTCGCAAAAAGATTTTACAATTAGCGAAAGGCTACAGAGGTGCTCATTCACGTCTTTTTAGAGTAGCAAATCAACAAGTAATGAAAGCATTACGGTATTCATATGTAGGTCGAAAACAAAAGAAACGTATGTTCCGACGAATTTGGATTACACGTATTAATGCTGCATCACGTGTTAATGGACTAACGTACAGCCGAGCAATTCATAACCTTAAAAAGTCAAATATTGAATTAAATCGAAAAATGTTAGCCCAACTTGCTGTATTGGACACCCCAACGTTTAATGAAATAATTCAGATTTCAAAATAACAAAATTTATAGTTGAATCTTAGTAAATTAGCTTCTGATTCAATTAAGAATTTTTTGATTAAGTTATCTAACTTAATCAAATTTTTTTATTTTTACTTTAACAAAAGAAATTAAAAAAGCTAGTCTAATTATTGGTTTAAAAAAGCATTTACAACAAAACCAGAAATTACAATTGATTGCAAAACAAAAAAATATTCCAATTTATGGGATTAATCGAAG
>Ga0306866_1000035_pt1 | contig 57502 bp, 65 predicted proteins | sample AntRauTorckE5432_FD_190450 | JGI IMG/M metagenome (GOLD analysis project Ga0306866, IMG submission 190450) | Saline lake microbial communities from Rauer Islands, Antarctica - Metagenome Torckler E5 #432 (v2) (version 2) | ecosystem: Environmental > Aquatic > Non-marine Saline and Alkaline >...
AAGTGCGACTCGAAGGTACTGGAGCAAACCTCCTATTGCGTCAAGTGCAAAAAGAAGGTCAAGAAATCCTCTGGTAGTGACCTAGCGGACATGGTTATGCCTAGCGCCGACGTCATGGATGCGGCTTACAAACTGGACGAGGGGAACCGGCAACTGCTTATGGACGTCTACGATGAGCTTCGGGAGCGTATCAGTGTTGATAGAGGAACCCTAGAGGCCCTGCATCGCCTTATGAACGTTGTCGGAGGGCACACACGTCGTCCCGACGACATCCGAAACCAACTCGCGAAAGCGGCTAATCAACTCGGCCTTAAAACCCCTCTCAGCTTCTAAGGAAGATCGATCAATGTCTAAAGACCTAAGGAAAAAATCATGTCAGACCGGAAACTAAGAGCCAGCCTCATCAAACTCGCCTACGAAAATCCCGAGCTTCGGGCTGATCTGCTCCCTCTTTTTATGGGGTGGGATTAAGCCTTGCCGAAACGAATCGACATAGACCCCGGCGATCTGGCAGATGCTCTTTCGACCGGGGCCACCTATGACGAGATTGCAGAGACCTACGGGTGCTCTGCTTCAACGATTGCAAAACGAGTCAAAGAGTATGGACTGGAAGCCGAGGCTTCTGACAGTGAGGGAAGTAAAATGAGTGAAGACAAGAAAGCAGCATTAGGAGTGGGCCTCGACATCGGCACGATGAACATCGTCGCTGCCCGGAAGGTAGATTCTAGCGTAGAGACGAAGCGCATCCGTGATGCGTTCCTCGACTTAGAAGCAGAGGCAAAGAAGATGCTCAATATGAGTGGTGTGTCTTACATCGAGTACGAGGACAAAATCCTCATTCTGGGAGACCCCGCTATTGAGACTGCAAACCTCTTCAAGCGAGAGGCGCGCCGCCCCTTGTCACAGGGTCTTATCTCAGCTTCTGAGATTGACGCCCTTGAGGTGCTTTCTATCTTGATTGAGAATGTGGTGGGTGAGCCTCAGGAAGACAATGAAGTCTGCTATTACTCTATCCCAGCCGCCCCACTCGATATGCCGGGCCAAGATGTTCTCTACCATGAGGCGGTCTTCGCCAAGATTCTAGAAGAGCTTGGGTACGACGCTATCTCAGGTAATGAGGCGATGGCTATTGTTTACTCAGAGTGTGCCGCAGATCAATTCAGCGGCATCGGTATCTCATTCGGTAGCGGCATGGTCAACTGTGCCCTCTCGTACATGACGATGCCTATCATGGAGTTCTCACTTGCCCGTGGCGGTGACTGGATTGACCGTAACGCTGCGAATGCAGTGGGTTCAACTGCCAGCCGCCTTTGCTCCATCAAAGAGAAAGGGCTAGACCTGACGCAGCCAAATAGTCGGGAAGAGGAAGCACTGGTCGTATACTACAAGAGCCTCATCAAGTATGCACTAGACAACATCTCCAAGAAGTTCAAAGAGACTCAGAATGACACGGAATTGCAGAAATCGATTCCCATTGTCGTCAGCGGGGGTACCTCCCTAGCAGGAGGCTTCCTCGATCTGTTCAAGGAAGTATTTGAGAAGCAGCGGAATCGTTTCCCAATCGAAATTAGTGAAATCCGGCAAGCCGAAGACCCTATGACCTCTGTGGCTCAGGGCCTTTTAGTGCAGGCCATGCAAGAGTACATCTAACAAAAGGCCCATATCATGTCTGATCTAAAACAAGAACTTATCCGGCTCGGCTCAGTCCGCAAAGACTTACGCCCCCATATCCGCCCCTTACTGGAGAAGATGCAGACCCGCACAGCTGGTCTTAAGCATTGGGACCAGTGGGAGCAGGTACGGGACATGCTCGGACCAGAGGAAGCCCTGATCAACGTCATGGGCTATGCTGGGGACAATAAGGTACGCGACCAGTTTGAGTACATGGCTCGCATGTGGGACATTCCGGTGGAAGTTACCCGCCGTTCCCGCCCCGGCGACCTGATTGATGACTTCGAGCCGTATTTCCGAAACATGGAAAAGCTCGCAGACGAATTTGTCCAAGGCATGGAAGACCGCCTTATTGGTGGGGCAATCAAAGATATTGCCCGCCATTACGACATTCGGGTATCCAGCCGCACCGCCTACATCGAAGATGCGCGTGACGCCAATGAAGTGTTGGCACTGGTGGGTAAGAAGTGTGACGCTGCTATTAAAGACTTCAAGCGCATGGGCGATCGGTCCACTGCACGAGAAATTGAGCGGGCGTGGGACCAGTGGAAAGTAACGAAGTTAGCCGATATGGGAATTATTGGACGGCGACTTCGGGACCTTGCGGATGAGGCTCTTGCTTATCTCGATAACCTCTGAGGGTAAAAAGCATGTCCGACGTGAAAGAACAACTCATTAAGCTCCGATTGCAGCAAGGATAGGGCGGATATGCTTTTGCAAGCCACGTTGGGGCGGGGCAGTAAAGATGCTTTGCAAATCTTCTCAATGGGAGGTTGTGCAGGTCACCATCACAGCAGAGGGCAAGACCGTAAAGAAATGGACGGTTATGGACCGGACTCATTAACGGTTTCGTTCCTACCCGCAGGTGACCGATTTGATGCCTCTGCGAAAAGAAAAGATGTAGCACAGCAAGTCTACAAAGAGATGAAACAACGCCTCTCTTCTACCCGACACGCAGCCGCACCTACGCTTCAAGCCTATCAAGCGCAGTCTTCTGAGGTTACGGATAGTCTGGGTAATGCCTTTAATAGGGCCGCAACTTTGAAACAGATGTTCGACAATTGGGACGGTGAACTCCCTGCGGACCTTCAAAAGGTTTACCGTAACCTCTCCTCCGCTATGAACCAGATTGCTGAGGCCAAGCAGACAGCCTACAACGTAGAAATGAAGCTCCGCCGCTACCGTTAACCTTGAATGATCATGTATGTACAAATACCTAACCAGAGCAGTCAAGAAGCGGATCATGGAGACTCTACGATTCTGCTTCGACGCCAATCCTCAGCACAGGGATGTGGTTGACCATATTCGTGAGAAGTACAGCTTCGACGAAAGGCCGCAGAAGGGTATTGTCATTCAAGGTGCTTCGGCCTCCCCACAGTCTCTGTCCTCCGACAACTATATCGGGTCACTTTACTCCTATTTGATGCTAGCCAAGGTAGACGACTACCGGGGGACAGCACTTGAGTGGGTACGGGAGGATGATACTGCTATACGGGCCAACGGTAACGTGTTTCCCTCGGAGCCGGGCGTCTATTACGTCCAAGTAGAAGAGGTGGAGCTAGCCGGTGAGGTGAATGAGTTTCAGTTCTATGTTGACCCCCTGCTCACTATCCGGCAAGAGCCAATCATTCAATTCCAGACGGGCACCGAACAGAATGCTATTCTGACTCACGCCCCGGTGCTGGAAAACAGTGTAAGGCTCTACGAGTACCCCAACCAGCCTTTATTCACGGGGACCGCTATCACATTAACAGCCGATGAGTCTTTGGAACTAGGCGGCTCTGGTACGCATGTGGCACTTGGTCTTCCTACGGGGCAGATACCTGTAACCGTCACAGGGTCGAATACTCAGCCCTTCACGGTGACCAGCGGGACAGATGATGTTCTATCTTTTGAGCTTAACGGCACGGCAGTGTCCGTGACCTTCACGGCAGGGACAGGGATTCTGGCAGACGACATCGCTTTGGAAATTGAAGCCGCGATTATCGCTGCCGGAGTGGATGGGCTGACCTATTCGGTAGGTGTGTCCAGTGGTGCTGTGTCGATAGATGCCGATGTTTCTTTGTCTTTTGACGCTGACCTAACCTCGACGGCCAACCCACTGCTAGGCTTTACGGAAGGCTTTGTGCCGGTGTCCGTGACGGGCCTTATGGTAGAGCCGACTGTCCCCTCTAGCGCAACCTTTAAGGCTGTGGTGGACGGGGTAGACCGGGAAATAGCTCTTTTAGAAGGCAATCAGGCGGTCACAGAAATTGCTAACCAGATATTGACTGGCTTTTCCACTACTTCTCTGGGCGTATCGACCGGCGACGCAGGCGATTACTCCTTTGACCCGCAGACTGGAGAGATAACGTGGCTTCGGACATTTGTTCCGGGCACGCAAGTTCTTGCAGACTACCGTTATCCCGTAGCTACCCGTGGACCTTATCCTATCGGAGTAGGGGAGGTCGCTAACAATGAAGCCATCCCCGGCGCTGTCCTCGCTTTCGGAAAGGAACTGGAAGACCAAGACGTTATGGCGGTGGTAGTAGAGGGTACCCGTTCGGAGGTAGCAGATGCCTATGGAGGCAAGTTCAACGTTTCCTTAGACATTGACATCATTGCACGGGATTCGATGACTCGTAGCGAGATGGCGGACCTCATTGTGATGTACCTCTGGCAGTGGCGTAGAGAGAGACTGGCAGAAGAGGGTATCATCATCGAGGACGCATCCTTCGGCGGCGAGTCCGAGGAACCATACGACGAGACTGGAGACGACTATTACTATATGGGCAACGTGTCGCTGACGCTTCTAACTGATTGGGAGATATTGATTGCCCGGCCTCTCTATATCACAAGGGTAACGCCGTACAGCTTCGACCAAGATGCACAGGTGGCCGCAGCGCAGGATGGCATCCTTTTGGATAGCCCAGACGGGTTTGAGTTTAGTGACGCAGCTACCATCTACCGGGTTGACCCGTTAGGTGGTTTTGAGAAGCTGAGATAATTTGGCATCTCGGTTAAGTGTTTATATCGAATTGGAAGTAGAGGTTTAGGCATGGCAGTACACGTATATGGCTGTAGTGCATGTGGTCTTCAAGAGGAGAAGCTGTACCGCAAAGAAGCCCCGCCATCTATTTCGTGCCCCGCATGTGGTAAGGAAGCCCCGAAGATGATTTCAGATTTCGGCTTCGTATTTGCGGACGGAAAGGTACCGGGAAACACAGGTGTAGACTCACTTGATAAGGATCATGATAAACGAATCGGTCGTGACGCTCAGAGTCGCTGGGAGTACATCAAAGACCGAAACAGTCGTAAGAGACAAGTTCAGCAAGATCATGGGGACGTCGGCAAGGTGCCGTTGCGTCTCAACAAAGAAGGCGAATATGAACCAATGCCAAAAGAAGATGTGCAGAGGTTCCGCAGGCTCCATCAGCAAAACGCTGAGGCGATTGCGCAAACAGAAGCATCCGAAGATTGATTCGGTAATTCATTGATATTCGTCTTCATTGACTGATCGCATTCATAGCAGCGATAAAACGCGAGGTTCGTCGTGGCATTTGGACCATTTGATAGTTACGCTCCCCCCGGAGCATACACAAAAACTAAAGTCCGTCAGGACACTTCTGGACCTCCTACTGGAAACCGTATCCCGGTTCTGGTTGGAGTAGGTCGGGAGACTCTTGCACAAGAGGACTCTGAACTAGTCCGGGGATCTTCATCCTCAGTGGATCAACGAATTGTTAATGAGGACATGAACGATAGGTTCATCCTCGACAACTCGAACCCTGATAACCCTATTCTGGGTACAAAGACCGGTGCGGAAGCTCGGTTCCGTGTTCAGAACTTCCCCATCGTCGCAGGTGACGGTCGTGGTCAGACGACTACCGACCTGAATGATGTGACGGTAACTGTTGATGGCGATCTGGTATCTCCCGCCGCTGTTGATGGTGCACGGGGTGTTATCACGTTGCAAGTTGCTCCTGAGGAAGGTGCGGACGTTCGCATCACCTATTTCTTCAATCGCACGGACACGTCTTTCACCGATGACGTTTCGGATCAGGTCACTGATGAGCAGGCTATCCTGCTTTCGACGCAGGTGGAGACCTACGAGATTGTCTCAGGGGCGAATGTTCTTTCGCTCAATGTGGACGGTTCCGACGTGAGCATTACCCTTAATACGGGCGCTGCTCGGACAGCCAATAACGTGGCCAACGATATCAACGCTGCCGCTGTGGTGGGACTTACCGCCTCTGTGGACGCTGATAATCAAGGACAGAATCGCATTCAGTTGGCTTCGGACGGGTCGCTTACGGTCCTTTCCGGTACTGCCAACGCTGCGCTTGGCTTTGCAGCGGGTCAGACCTTAAATAGAAGACGACGGTTCTTCACTTACCAAGCTCCTATTGTAACGGGAGACAACGGCGGTATCACCACGACGAACCCCGCCGATGTGACGGTAACTGTTGATGGTACCGAAGCCACCGTTGAAGAAGTGGATGGTACCAACGGATCGGTTCTCCTCGCACAGGCTCCTCTCGTAGGATCGGAAGTTGTTGTTACTTACTTCCACAACACATGGCAAAATACGTTCGACTACCTGCCTAATACCGGTATCGAAAGCGTCCAGCGTGTGGGAATTAGCCCCGGTCGAACTGACTACATCGAGGGCAACGATTACGTTGTTGACTCGAATGGTCGTATTATCTGGGGCAACGCTGTCACTGTAGAGTCGGCCCAGCATACCGCTGGTACCGAATTCTTCGATGACACACAGATCACTGCTTCGCTTCGTGATGACCGCATCTTCTTTGAGGCGGTTGAAAAGCTCGTCGAACGGTCGGTGTCTCCAGCACAAGAATCGGATACCACTGTCGTTCTCGGTAACGTGCCGACAGTAGGAAACGGAAGCAACACGCCTCTGGATTCGGCTCTGTTCGCATCTCTATCAAATGATAGAGTGAGTCTGGGGACTCACCGCGCGGATCTGGTACTCGTCTATCACGGCTCCAATCTTTCTGAGGCTATGGCTGAGGGTCCGGTTGAAGTTGTAGACGTGAACCCGGTTAACCGTCAGGTTACGGTTGCAGACGCAATCCCGCCTGACCATAACGTATGGGCCACTTACTGGTACAACCGCCTCGCAGACGACGAACTCACTTTTGAAGTGCTCTCGCAGTCTATACCGGGCGTAGCAGGCCAGTACAGCATTCTGTCTTCCCGCTTGGGTGAGCAGATGCTCGGCGTAAGCTTCGGCACTACAGGCGTATCTGAGACTATCCAGTGGCCTTCTGGAGTAGAGTCCAACCCTGATGCTTTCCTTACGGGAGCTTCGGGGGTTAATGAAGTGGTGACCATCACGTTCACCTCTGAGGGTGCTACCCCAGCCGTGTATACGAACTTCGAGACCGACCCGTACTCCTTGTACGCTAATGCCTCGGACACTCTCTATGTGAACGTCAGCAGTAACGACCTTACTGTGGACCTCAATCAGAGCGCCTTTGCTGTCATTGTCTCGGATTCCGATGCAGACGGCCTTTACACTGTAGCTACGGGCACAAACGACAGCTTTGAGTTTGAAGTAGACGGCACTGCTTACACCACGACCTTCACGGCTGGTGCAGGCATTGCAGGTGCTACACTTGCAGAAGAAATCTGGAGAACGGTACCGACCACGGCTGTGGTTGATGGTACGGCTCAGGATACTGCTAACGGCGGCGCAGACTTTGTGATTGCAGGCTCTACAACATACAGTGTTGAACTTAACGGCACGACGTACACAGAAGCTGATACAGCACTGGTCGGTGGCACATACGACGCAGCCGCAGCCGCAAGCGCCATTGAAACGGCTCTCGCTACTGCCTCTGGCCTGACCGCCGGTGATCTGAGCGTAGTAGGTAACGACTTTAATGTCGTCGCCAATGCCGATGGTACTGTGAGCATACAGGCTACGGACTCGGTGACGGTAAACACGACGGTCAATGGTGGGGATGAGCTTGATACGATCATCGGGTTTTCACCTCTTGATACACAACAGGTCAACACCAAAGTCGCACTGTACTCCAACAACCGATTCCTGCTTCGTTCCAAGGTGGAACCTGCCGGACCGGGAGATGTTAGTGAGGTACGCACGCTTGACGGGTCGGCTAACGACCTCATCGGGTTCGCAAACTTCCAGACAGCAACGGGTACAGAAGCCGCAGTCAACAAGCCTGCAACACTTCTCAGCGGTGCAATTAGCTCCGCCGACATCGCCTCTCTTGACGCTTCCTCAGATTCGTTTGTGGTCGCAGTTGATGGCGTAGAGTACACCGTACCTTACGATGGTGTGTCTGTTTCTTCGGTTGCCGACATTGCCACAGAGATTGACGGTATTATTTCAGGGACCGCAGTAGTGGAGGACACGGATAAGATTCGTATCACATCCAGTGTTTCCACCACCGCTTCTCGGATTGAAGTCCGCAACGGTTCTGCGAACCAGTACGTTGGCTTTGATAACGGGGATGCCGCTTCTCAGCGTCAGGTTACAGTTGAAGAGGTGGTCGCTGTTCTTAACAGCGAAGCTGCTTCGGACTGGTATGCTCCGGCCTCAGGCACAGACTTCATCGCTTCGGCCTTCGCTGAAGCTTACGAAGTTACAGGTGAGGGTACCTACCTCCGCCTCACGACCTTCGGCACTGGCGCTACAGAATCCTTCACGTTCTCGACGGGAGCGGATTCGGCCCTTAATGATACAGGCATCGGCATCGAGGCAGGTGATACTGCCGCAGGAACCGCTGTCATGGACGGCTTCACAGTAAGCTCAGACCGAGGAGCCGAAGGTTCCGCAGGTACGGGTATTGTAGGCCAGACATACACCGATGACACTACAGGGCTTCGTTTCACGATCCTCGAAGCCTCTGGTGGTGACTACACCGATACACAGAGTTTCACGCTCTTGGTATCGGACACGTTCGAGACTGGCGTATCTAACGTCGTTCGGGCGGTTCCGGGAGCCGAGATCAGTGTCTCGAATACTACTGACATCGGTGTCGGGGACACGGCACTCGTCCAGACGTACAATCAGTCTGGTTCGGAGCCGGGGATTGGTGATTTCTACTATATCACCTACGAGTATGAGAAGACAGACTTCACCGCTTCTCTATTCACTCGCTTCCGTGATATTCAGTCCAACTTCGGTACACTGTCGGCTGAGAATCCTCTGACACTGGCATCGTTCCTGACATTCCTTAACGGCGCTGCCGTTGTAGGTATCAAGCAGGTGGAGAAGCAGACTGGCTTCGGTCAGGCGTCTTCTCAGGCGTACTTAGATGCTCTCCAAGAGCTTGCCCGCCCTCTGGCTGGTGGAGCTACACCGGACCTTCTGGTACCGCTTACAACAGATCCCTCAGTGTTGGGGGCTTATGTCCGCCATGCTGAGATTCAGTCGTCACAACGCTTCCGACAGGAAAGACGCTGCATCTTCGGTGTAGCATCGGGCACACGCCCAGATGACGCGGCAGCAATCGCTCAGGGTCTTAACTCTAAGCGTGCTATCGTAGTCTACCCCGACAGTGCGATTGTCACGCTCTCCAACGAGCTTGGTGATGAAGAGAACTTCATTGTCGACGGAACCTACATCGCCGCAGCACTTTCCGGTGTATTGGTAAGTCCTCAGTTTGACGTGGCAACACCTCTGACTCGACGACGCATTACAGGTTTCCGCCGCCTTAACCGCAGCCTTGACGAGGTGGAGAAAAACCGTCTCGCTGTTGCGGGTGTCACGGTCCTTGAAGATCGTGGAACCTTCTTGCAGGTGCGTGATGGTCTGACAACAAATGTCAGCAACCGTTTCACGTCCACGCCTTCCATTGTTGCAATCGAAGATTTCGTACAGCAACAGACACGAGCAACATTGGACCGGTTTATCGGTCTTAAGTTCCTCACGTCAAGGTCGCAGGATGTCGAGGCAGCACTGAGTGGTCTTCTCAACGCCCTTGTGGAGCAGCAAATCATTGTGGACTTCCAAGGTGTTCGAGCAGAGCCGGATCAGACTGACCCGACTACACTTCGGGTGAGTGCTTTCTACGCACCGGTATTCCCGCTCAAGTACATCCCGGTCACCTACACGATTGGGGTCAGCGGTTCGCTTTGAATGGATAGGAAACACTAAAGCCTTGAATGGATAGTGGGTAAAGCCCCCGGAGCCTGTTTGCTCCGGGGGCTTTCTTTTGGTTGACCCGTAGCGAGGGGTTGGTTACTATCACCTCTGTGGAAACCTTTATCCTTATACTGCTTTTGGTACCCTACATCGTCATTATAGGTCTACTGGTGTACCCGCCTTTCCGCCGCCTTCTACCGCAATGGCCCTCCCCCCTGTGCTATTAGAAACAGATGAGCGTGAGCTAGAGGCTCGGCTTACGGAAGACGAAGAGGCTCTGGCCTTATTCGACCAGATGCTACAGTCTCATTCTGTTGACGTATCCAGCCAAGTACGAACAGTTGAAAAAATTAGCTCTACCAGCTTCAACCGGACTCGTGGTATATCTATGGCACGGTAGAAGGTAATAGAGAACTCAAAGACGAGATATTTAGCCACTTCAAATTACAAGCAGTTCAGGGTGCGTCTGTGCACCGGATGCAACAAGTCGAGAACCAACTACTAGGAGACTAACCCTATGATTGACCTGAAAACGAAAGACCTCTACACCACCAACCTCCCTTCGATGGAGGTTGGGAAGGACCATGAAGGGCGCATCTGGGTACGCTTTCAGACAGAGGAAGGTGTTTACCTAACTGCGGGCGCTTCGACCTCTTGCTATGATGAACTGGTAAACAAGCGCATGACGCTCGGCGCTTTTTTTGCCGAACCGGAATCTGGATATGCTTACGTGATCCGATTCCGTGATGAAGATAGGCTCGGGGCACACCTCGAATCTCTAGACGCTAAGACATCAAGGGAGCGCATTCTCTCCTATGTAGGGGAATACGCTTCCCATTATCTCAACTAGACACTCTTGACAGACAGGTCAGTTGTCTGCAATATGGCGACCTACCGGTGATATTACCCTTACGGAGAGCAAAGTGGCTCAGAAAAAGACGATTCTATTTGATGACAAAGCCTTGAACCGATTAGGCGCAGGCGTGAATACCTTGGCCGATGCGGTCAAAGTCACACTCGGCCCACGTGGTCGGAATGTGGCTTTGGACAAGAACTTCGGGTCTCCCAACGTAACCAAAGATGGTGTGTCGGTCGCACGGGACATTGATCTTGAGGACCATTTTGAGAACATGGGCGCTCAGGTCATTAAGGAAGCTGCCATCCGAACAGCGGAAGAGGCTGGAGACGGCACCACCACTGCCACGGTTATTGCCCAAGCTCTCTTCAACAACACACGCAAGCTTGTAACCGCAGGTTTGTCTCCTATCCCCTTGAAGCGAGGCATGGATAAAGCTGTGTTGGAGGGTGTCAATTACCTCCACCATCTTGCCAAGCCTATCTCCAAGGCAGAGGAAATCAAATGGGTTGCCTCTATTTCATCAAACGGCGATGATGCGCTGGGCGAACTCATCGCAGAGGCGATGGAAAAGGTAGGCAAGGGCGGCGTCATTTCTGTTGAAGAGGGCCGCTCCACTGAAACCACCTTGGAGTTCACTGAGGGGATGCAACTAGATCGTGGCTACATCCACCCAGACTTTGTGCGTGGCGAGGAGAGTGGTACTCTCTCTTACGAGAACCCTCTTTTGCTCATTGCAGATGAGCGAGTGTCGAGTGCACAAGACCTTCTCCCGGTGATGGAGTACGCCGCTTCTCAGCGTCGCCCTCTTGTTGTTATCGCCCACGATGTAGAAGGCGAAGCAATGATGATGCTTCTGTCTAACCACGCCCAAGGGACACTCAAGAGCCTTGCAATCAAGGCCCCACGCATCGGGGACAAGCGGACAGCCTTGCTTGAAGACCTTGCTATCCTAAGCGGCGCAACTCTCGTCTCTAAAGAGCGCGGCAATACGCTGCAAAGCCTCCACCCGCAGCAGCTTCTTGGAGGGTGCGATTCGGTATCTTGTGACAAGAATCGCACCACTCTTCTGGGTGGTGACGCTGATTTGGAAATCATTGAAGACCGCATCAAGACATTGCGGTCGCAAGCTAAAAGTGCCGGTTCCCCTCATGACCAAGAACACCTCCAGAAGCGCCTGTCACAGCTTGGTGGAGGTATGGCCGTGATTCGTGTTGGGGCCAACTCGGAAGTGGAACTCAAAGAGTACAAGGCTCGTGTAGAAGATGCCCTGTCAGCTACCAAAGCAGCCGTAGCTGGCGGAGTTGTGCCCGGTGGCGGTTGCACCCTACTGGAGGTCAGCGCCCTGCTTAAGGATATTGCTTCCGACCCCAACACTGTCTTTGCCTCTATTGAAGAGCGAGAGGGGTGGTTGTTGGTAGCTTCTGCGGTTGAAGCTCCGTTCCGCCAGATTGTCAAAAATGCGGGACTGTCCGCAGACGTACTCTTGCATCAGTATCGCACAGCCTCCGAAGAACGAGGCCAGAACGACTTGGTGTACGATGTCAATGCGGAAGAAATCCGACCTTGCTTTGAGGCCGGTATTGTTGACCCGGTATTGGTAGTGGAGCAGAGCTTTACAAACTCTGTTTCGGTTGCATCTACGCTACTGACTACATCATGTGCTATCGGGTTCTCGTCTGATTCCAACAAGGATGACGAAGACGAGAACTAATCCTCGGGGCTTGAGGATGACCACCGCCTATCTCCTTGAGGTAGGCGGTTTTTCGTTCTTGTCGTGCGGTACGGGACGTGCCTTCGCTTGATTTTTTTGATAACTCTGTTGACTAGGGGTATATAGTATTGTAGGGGCCGCAATCGGTGGCCCCAAAGACGGGACTATACCCATGAAGAAGATCATTATACTCGCTGCTGTCATGACCCTTTCCGCTTGTGTGGAGGAACCCCCTTCCACAGGGTACTCCCCACCTCCCAAAGAAGACATAGGGATAGACGTAGATGCGGGGGTACCCGAGCCATCGCGCCCTGATGCGGATAACAGTACAGATGCGCTTAACAGCACAAACGGCGGCGACTCCGGCATTGATGTTGGGACTGACTCTGGGACTGACTCTGGCCCCGATGCTACCGAGGATATGGCTTTTCCTGACCCCGACTTGGGAGCAGACGCAGAAACTTGTGAAGAGACCTACTACCCTGATAATGACGGGGACGGTTATGGTACTACCTTGTATCCAAGGGACGCTTGTACCCAGCCCGAGGGTTATGTGGTAGTCGGAGGGGACTGTGATGATACCAACTCCGATGTCAACCCTTCTGAGGAAGAAACTTGTGACGGTGTTGATAACACATGTTCGGGGTCGGAAGACGACGCAATAGACCTACAGACGTTCTACAGGGATTTAGACGGGGACGGATATGGGGACGCCTCTTCACCCCTAGTTGCTTGTTTTCAGCCGGAAGGTTACGTCGCTACGACAGGGGACTGTGCTGATGACCCCAACGAAGACCCATCAGCGATTGGGAAAAATGAAGGCATACCCGTTTCTTGTGGTTCTGTGGGCGATTGGGACTGCAACGGTATTGATGATCGGGTTGAAAACCCGGCAACACGGCACTACTGCGACAGGGACGGGGACGGTTACGGGACGGCAACACAGAGCGCCCTCATTTGCCCTGCGACGCCACCGACCCGGTGTTCGGGCACTTGGGTAACTTCTCAAGGTGACCTTGATGAGACGGACGCCACGGTATACCCCGGCGCTCCTGAAGCCTGTGATGGGGTCGATAACAACCAAGACGGGACTGTGGATGAGAACTGTTCGTGTGTTGCGGGGGCATCGGAATCTTGCGGGTCTGATATAGGTGCGTGCGTCTCCGGCATTCGTACATGTGACTTGAGTGGGACTTGGGGTACGTGCTCTCAGGGTTACATCCCACCCACTACTGAGGTTTGCGACGGTGCTGACAATGACTGCGACGGCCAAACGGATGAAGGTCTTGGTGTGGGGTTGTCTTGCAGCACAGGTCAAGATGGGCTGTGTTCTGTCGGAGTCCAAGAGTGCTTAGGGGGCCAAGTCATTTGCGCACCCTTGAACACTAGCCAGCCAGAGACTTGCGACGGGTTGGATAACGATTGTGACGGCCAAACGGATGAAGGTCTGCTTCAAACTTTTTACAGGGATGAGGATGGTGACCTTATCGGAGTAGAGGACCCTGCACTGAATGTAGAGTCGTGTTCTGTACCACAGGGCTATGCTGCGGGATATGGCGACAACTGCCCAGCGGTGTCCAACCCTTCTCAGTTGGACTCTAATCAAAATGGGTTCGGTGATGCGTGTGAACCCTGCGGTGATGGTGCGGTAGCCGTAGGGGAAGCCTGCGACGACGGTAATGCCGTTTCAGGCGATGGATGCTCTTCCACTTGTCAGTTGGAGAGCGGTTATGTGTGTGACCCTGAGGTTGGGTGTACAACGCCCTGCAAAGAGTACGTGGGTCGTGTACTCATCTATGTTGATGAGCCAACTCCTGTTCCCAACATCCCGGACAACAGTGTTCAGACCGGAGTTCAAATCTTGGATACGCATTGCTCCATTGACGGTCAACTGGACATTAGAACAAGCCGGTCGGGTGACCTTACCCCTATTATCAATGGTCTTTCGTCCACGCCTCTAAAGGTTAAGAGCATTCGGACCATCTTCATTCAGGCCGATGCTGTGCGTACCGTAGACGGCCTAGAAAACCTGCTCTACATCCCTAATGGTATACGTATCCGGTGGGATGGGTCCAACAACTACCTCAACGATACCTCCCATTTTCACAACGTCAAAGAGGTGGGTTATATCACTCTGGACTCTAACACAACCAATCTGTACAATGCCGATGGTCTCCAGACGTCAGGCCACGCTCCTTGGGAGTCTTTGGAGACTGTGAATGCCAAGATGCGCATCTTTCGAGTAGGCTCAGGTGGTACGCAACCTTATGGTTTTTTTGCAGACTTCCCGGCGCTAACATACGTCAACACCTTGGAGATTGGGAATTCGTCCCTGACCCCAACCCAAGTCTGCGACTTGGTAGCTTTATCTTCAGTGGTCTTTGCGAGCAATGGCGTGACGTGCCCTTAATCCACTTGTAGGCTCCGGCAGTAGGAGGCTTGTATGATTGAGTTTGACGCAAGCGAGGCTTGCTACTATATCCGTTTAGAGACTAGGGCGGAATATCTGAATCTCCTCTTCCTGCCCGGAAGAGGCGAGAGTGCGAATGAGGCACTGACGAACTTGTTTGGACAGTTCGGAAAGTCCTGTGGTACGATAACGTACTTCGATGTACTGGAAGAGTGCCTTGTGACGCTCCGGTCGAAGTCCTTTAAGGGCTTGAAGGTTTTTTTGTATGACAATGAAGCACCGTATCAGGGCCTGTATATGGGCACGCAATTCTCGGAGCTATTGGAGACTGAATGAGTGTTCTAAAGTGGACAGCGCCCCATCGGTCACAACCTGCCACCGTTCGTGAGTTGGTGACTCTCTTTAAGTTTGAGCCAACGGACGAGGGTTTTCTGGTCCGAAAAATCGAGGCCGGGACGCATTGGCGGGAGGTCAAGATCAAGGTCAAATCTAAAGAGGTCATCTTCTACGTGCATAAGGAAGAGGAGTCTACTACTGAGATTTACTTTGAGTACCTGTTCGAGTCAGGCTTCATTTTTGGGCAGATAGCTAACGCTCTACAGAACCTCCCCCAGCGTGGCGTCGACGAAGATGATGACGAAGATGATGACGAAGATGATGACGAAGATGATGACGAAGATGATGACGAAGATGATGACGAAGATGATGACGAAGATGATGACGAAGAAGACTCAATGGAGTTAGAGGGAGACTGATGTCAGAAGAAATGGACCAGTACAGAGAAGAAATAGCAGCGAAGCCGCTGGGTGAGCTTGTGGATGAACTCCTACAGCTACGACTGTATGAGCCGGACGGCGCTAAGGCTCAGATCACAAACATGCAAAAAATTCGTGAAGTAGTGTACCAGCTTAACCAACGAGAGGTAGTGGACGATGGAAAAGAACCCAAGCCCCGCCGAAACAATATCGGAAGTCTCAAAACCATCCTATGAACAAGGGCCGGATATGCCTTCGACCAAGCGCCGCCCGAACGATGTGTTTGAGCGCTTCAAAGATTTTTTCAAAGACAGACCCACAGACAAGAAGGTCTGTATCGTACTGCAACACACCCCAGACCCTGACGCTATCGGATCTGCTCTGGGATTGGAGTGGATTCTAGAGGCTGAATATGGCCTCCAGTGTGATATCTTCTACTCGGGCCAGATTTCACACCCGCAGAACCAGACCGAAGTGAACGTCCTCGATGTTCGCCTCAAGCACAAAGACGATTTTGAGGCGGAGAACTACTCGACGTTTGTTACAGTAGATTCTGTGCCTCAGAATACAGGCTTCGATGAGATTGAAGAGTGGCACTGTGTTTTCGACCACCACCAGTTCGACATGGATTTGCCCGTCACAGACATACGCACCTGTGGCTCGTGCTCGGCCATTATATGGGACTACATCTGCCACTTTGATTTAGATTTTGAGACGGAGCGGGGTATACTGGTTGCGACCGCCTTACTGTTTGGGGTAGTCAACGACACGCACAACCTTCTCGACGAGAATGTCTCGAAGCTGGACTTGGACGCACATTCCCACTTGATAGCCTACATCGACCGTAAGAAGTTCCACAGCATTGTCCACCACCCCCTCCCTCCTTACCTGTTTGAGTTGCGAGCACTAGCAGCATCCAACATGGTCAATGAGGCTTCTATCCTCATCTCTTATCTCGGAATCCTCTCTAGCAAGAGGCGGGATGCTCTGCCTATTATCGCAGACGAGTTCCTTCGGATGGAGGGTGTTGAGACTGTGGTAGTCTTTTGCCTCATTGACGGGTTCATTCACGCCTCTGTGCGCTCCCGCAACTCATCTGTTAATGTTCACAATTTCTGCCAGAAGGTCTTTGGTCCTGAGTCCTCTGGAGGCAAGTCGGGTAGTGGTGGGGCTAAGGTTCCTCTTGGCTTTCTTTACTCCCCGGAGGATGATGGGGAAGACCAACAGAAGCTATCTGAGTTCGCCAAGGCTACGATTACCAAACGAATCATCCGTCATCTTTCCGGTGCTTAACACTATCCTTTACGACCCTGTTCACGACGACCCTGTTCACGACCACTTATGATTATTAACCGATTCCAAGATGCCCTTTTCTACAAGGCAGCTTCCGACGCTCTAGGATTGAGTCTGTACTCCTATGAGGACATCACAGACACGACTTTCCACGCAGACGTAGCGGTAGGGGATTTCTTCTTACAGTACCGTAGACCCTCTTTTAGGGGTTGTACGAGATACGTGTCCCCTTCCCCGTACACGATAGATGAGACACTAACGTTACCTGCTATGCTTCGGTATGAGAACCTAGCAAGGCCCAAGGTCGGCTTCGTGAATCCCACTACGGAAGTGGCTTTTCCTGCTTTCAGAATCATGCGAGTTTTCAATGTGGCATCTTCAAATGACCACTGTACTTCTTTTTCTGCTCATTCTGTCTACAGTGGCCATTGGGGGTTCCGCCAACTCCACCCCCAAGCAATATCTTCAAGAAAATCAGATAAGTGGTGGGACTCTTACCTCACCACTTCTGTCTACCATCGTGATCTCATACTCCGAAAAGGTCCGCCAGAGGAGTCTCGGGGTAGGACCGGGATAATTGGCAAATTTACGGACCCGGACAAGCTTCTTGAACACTTCTCAAAACATACCATCATTCCTGCGATTGGTAAGTATCACACTCAGGGTGTAACTGTGTACTCACCTCAAAGATCCTTCTACCCCCTTTGGAGGGCTTTGATTTCGGATGAGCCGGAACGCCCCTCTGTTGTAGCGACCGTCAAAGAATACCTCAGTCGAGAGAGTTTAGTATGAAGATGACATTTTTAGGTACAGGTGGGGCATTCAGCCGCCGCCGTCAGAACTACCACAACAACGTTCTACTTGAGTCTGAGGGGAAGAAGTACCTCATTGACTGCGGGACGACAGCCTTGGAGAGCCTTGGAGAGCTTGGGCACGATATTATGAGCTTGGATGGCGTCGTTATCACACACCATCACGCCGACCACATTGGTGGCCTTGAAGAGCTAGGCTACCAAGGCTACTTTGTAGGGGACAAACGCTTTGAGCTATATGCTCCGGCACTTCTTGTACCTTCTGAGGTTGGGAGCGAAGGCATCGACCTGTGGGACAACTCGCTGCGGGCTGGTATGGAGCACTTACAGGATAGGGAAGGTAACCCCCTTAAGGCCACGCTAGCGACCTACTTTGACGTGCACCCGGTGCCTCACCCAGAGGCTGTTGTCCAACTAGGTGGTGTGAAGATAGCCTTTTTCAAGACAGACCACGTGCCGGACATGCATTCTTTTGGATTGATGCTGGAATCAGAGACAGGTACTCGTGTGTTCTACTCAGCGGACACGACATCAACTTCATTCCGTCACTTGCCGGAGTTTGATATTGTGTTCCATGACTGCTCTTTCAGGGACCATTACCCGGCTACCGTTCACACTCACTTTGAGGAATTGATTTCTCTGCCTCCCGTGGTAAGGTCGAAAACATACCTTATGCACTACGGGGACATTGAGACAGCCCCGAAAGACCTACACGGGATGCAAGTGGTGCGGAGGCATCAAGCCTTTGAGTTGTAAGTAATCTGCTTGTATCCCGTCTCTTAAAAGGGCAGATCGTTAACCAAACCTCACAGAGCGTGAGGCAGAACCGGACGAGACATGGATACGTTGCTTCTCAATGCTGACTACAAGCCCAAGGCTGTTCTTTCGTGGCAGAAAGCTATCGAGATGGTTCTTCGTGACGTTGTGTTCACAGTAGTGGAGTATGAGGAATGGGAGGTGCACAGCCCTTCCGTCACTCTGGTAGTTCCAGCGGTATTGGCGCTTCAAAAGTATGTCCACCGCAGGAAGGCCGTCTCTTTCAGCAGGACCAACATCTACATAAGAGACGACTTTACGTGCCAGTACTGTGGCCTATCCGCAGGGGATGGTGGCTTGAATGTGAGGGACCTCACCTTTGACCATGTGGTTCCTCATAGCAGAGGCGGAGGTACGACGTGGGAGAACATCACTACGTCGTGTTCGGATTGCAACAGGCGGAAGGGCGACCAGACACCTAAAGAAGCAAGGATGGCGCTGTTATCTAAGCCGCATGAGCCGCGCCATCTGAACAACGTAGAGTACAGCCTCATTGGTAAGTCTGTGCCGGAGGAGTGGCACGCTTACCTCCCCGATGGTCAATATGCACTGACCGGTTGAATCAACGCCCCCGGCTTATCGTCGGGGGCGTTTTTCTATTTGTACCTGAGGCTAGTGTAATCACACGGGTTTCGTCTTATGTTCCTCACGGGCAATATCACATTCCTCTATTTCCTCATCATCGACGGGGAAATAGAACTGCTTACCACCTCCGAAAGTCGGGTGGAGGATGCCGCCGCCCTCTATCTGGAAAAGCTCCAGTCCGATTACGGTACGGCACCTAATTGGGAGGCGGTAGGCGCTCAGTGCGTCATCGTCCAGAGAGACGACCTCTACGATATTCAGATTTCAGTCCCGTTCTCGCCCCTGTATGACATCAAAGTCAAGCTCACTGATGCGTGCCGGTCCAAGTCCATTGAAATGTTTGGGCGGACGATGTTTAACGAGTTTGAACTTCTGGATTGGAAGTATCCTGAGGTCGTGGCAACACACACATTTGGACGGGACGACATGGCTAGGTGGGTTAGAAAAGACGATGCTCCCGTAGACAGGGCTGTTAATGCCCGCAGAATGCCTCTAGGACTTCCCGGAGGCCCCTGCCACGTTATCCGCAACATTGAGGAACACAAGCTACCTGATACAGTCAAAGAAGACCTTATCGAGGACATAGAGAAGGGGAAAGATCTTTCCAACTCGGATGCGGACCTTCTCTATGACAGGGTATCTATACCGAGTAAGATTGACCTGTTCAAGACCTTGGAGCTTACGGCACACGCTCAGTATCGGATGGACCAAAGAGGCGTCACGGTTGTGGATGTCCAGAAAGGCTTGGACGAGTTTGAGCGGTGGTATGAGGCCAGACGGAATAGCAATAAGCGCCTTCGACCCGAACAGCAAAAGATTCTAACCAACCTCGGATACGGTGATCCCGTTCGTTTTGAAGCCTCAAGAAGCGGGGTCACGATTATTTTCGTGGTTGAAAATCGAAAAGGGAGACTTGTATCCACATGGTGGACCAACACGCCTAACCCTAAGACCCCAAGACCGGGGGAGTGTGAAGTCATCCCCTACATTGACCGAGATCAGGAGCGGGACAGACCCCGAATCCTTGGAGGACGTATGAGCAAGTTAAGACTGGCAAAGATGGTGGCCCGTATGTATCAAGCCAACTGCGGCGGAGACTGCGGTGGAGACTGCGGCTGTGGTGGTAATTGCGGCGGAGACTGCGGCTGTAAGTCGGCTGGCGATGAGATGTACCTCCAAAGCCCTGTGTGGGATGAAGGGAGAGATGATGACTTCCTTTATGCGGAGGACTCGGCCCTTACCGACCCTGAGAGTTGGTATGAAGATTCGGTAGAGGACGAAGAGATGGAGAATACCGTCCTTACCGATTTCTGGAAGGAAAGTTATTGACCGATGCAACGGGCTAGGGTATCGTCTCCGCTACTACTACTGGAGGAACGATGCCTATCCCTTTGAAAAGCTCACTAGAGCGTGGTCTACCTATCTCACTGAGCCGGTGGACCGATGTGGCACACTGGTACATGCCATGGCTACAGGACATGATGACCATCAAGGGAATCATTCCGGCAACCGACCCTAAGATGTTGTCCCTTTCCTTCTGGAAAGCAGACCCCGACAACATACATTCTCTGTTTTTCTGGACCAAGTACCCCCCAAAACTTACCTCTGCGTTGCAAACGTGGCTGTCACCCTACCGGGTTTTCACCGCAGTGACTATTACTGGCTGGGAAGAGGTAGAGACTCGTGTACCCCCTTTAGTAGAGCAGCTTGACGCCTTTAAAGCCCATGTGCATCTGGTTGGCCCTGAATTGGTACAGTGGCGGTATTCCCCTGTTCCCAATGACTTTGGCTACCTCAATGAAGAGGGTCAAGCTCGCCGTGAGCAGTTCGGCACTATCTGCCAGACGATGGCGTCGATTGGTATGTCCACGGTGGATGTGAGCTTTCTCCAGCCCTCCCCGCATTGGGACAAAGGCTACGAGCATAGCTCTACTACTAATGACGAGCGGGAGGCGCGTAAAGAGGCAATGCTACGCCTAGTAGGGATAGCCTCTGCTCACGGAATCAAGGTGGGCGTATGCGCAGATGACCTGAGGCTCCTAAACGAACTTGGAACCGAGTACGCTGGGGACGCCTTTGAGACCCGTTGCTTGGATAGGGGGAAGCTTGACGACGTGTTCGGCCTAGCGACACCGAAACTTGACGAAAACGGATGTGGTTGTCAGTTGTCTCTAGACCCCTGTCAGGGCAAGATGTTCGGGTGCGCCTCTGGGTGTAAGTACTGCTACGTTCCTTTTACGAACATTCCAAAAGACCCTTGAACTTATCACTACCTTTGGGCTATAGTCGTAAAACCTATCGCGATACCTGAGGAATTGATGAGTGATAATCCTTTTGAAGATATTGGCCCTGACGTAGCGGACAAGAGGCCGGAAAAGCCCTTCGAGAAGCGCATCAATGAATTCCGAGCTTTCTACAACCAGCCCAAAGTTAAGGACGCGGTGAAGAAAGCGGAGCGCCTTTTCAACGTGGCGAAGGATGTGAAGCCGTCTAATCCATTCTCACTGGCCCATGCGGTGGCTAAGACTGCGGACGTACTGTACGAATTCGATAAGATCACGACACCGCTCGCTCTTCGCAAGTTTCGGGAGTTACAGAAACAGGCGCACGTACTCACACCGGATGAGGTTTCTCACGTATTTTTGAACCTCATAGACTCTTCTGAGGTTGAAGAGGTCCAGACGGGCACCTCTAGTACACTCGGTCGACCCGGCCTTTCTCACGCCTTGAACACCTTTCTACTGGAAGATGACGAAGGGGGTATACCTATCTTCTGGTACCAAGATGGGATGGATGTCTCTGAGATAATCTGTGCACAAGAGTTCGACCCCGACCGGGCGAAGAAGGCTCTGGGCAGACTACTGTGGGCCAAGTACGGCTCTCAGGTAGAGATGAGGTGGAGCCAAAACAGAGAGTTTGAGTTCCACACGAAGGCAGAGCACCCTTGGCATTATGAGGGTGATTTCGGGAACATGCTCATAGACCGATGGAAGTCTGCCTTTGAGAAGGGAATCCGTCGATTCATCATCCTTCATGGTCCGCCCGGCACAGGCAAATCTACCCTCGCCCGCCAGTTAGGTCTCGATATCGGTGCGAATGTTCTCTTTGTGCCTGTAGAGACTATCCTAGACGCTGCGTCGGTCAAATACTTCGTCGATGTCATGCAGGCTATCATGCCCGAAGTGACTATCATTGACGACTTTGACCGCATGAAGAATAACGACCTAGAGCGCCTACTGTCTTCCTTTGAAGAGACTGAGAACAAGGTGCCTTTGCTTCTGGCAACGACGAACCACCTTAACCGGTTACCTGACGCTATCAAAAGGCCGGGCCGCTTCGACGAGATATGGAAGATTGCGTCCCCGCCCCCAGAGGTTTTGGGTAGGGTTATTTCTTATCTGGCCGAACTGGAAGGTATGTCCTTGTCCGATAACGAAGTTACCCTTATCTCTAAGTTAGCAGAGGAGCGGAAATTATCAGGTGCTCATATCCGTGAGATCATCCGGCGCATGGTGCTGGGGGACTTTAAGGAAGGCTGGTCCACGGGTGGGGGCTTGCAGTTTGATGACCGTGACCTCACTTTCTCTACCGATTGGCGACCTTCTGATTACGAACAAGAGGGCGTGAGCGTCGCAATAGGTGAGGACGAGGACGCGGACGAGGACGCGTACGACTTTGACGACGGGGAATATCCCCTTGAAGAGGATTACTGATGGCTAAGAAATGTTACTGGTTCACGCAAGGTAAGTGTCAAATAGCGGGATTCGAGTCTTCAATGGTTTACGGTATTCTCGCTAGAGTTCCCGAAGCTAGAGAGACCCTAGTAGACTGTACCTCCACGTGTGACGTGGCGCAGGAGTATTTGGACTTTGCAAGCAATCCAAGGACTCTCGTAGAACCCGCTGATGTGACCAATGCGAGGTTTCAAGGGCAGATCAACACCTACGAGGATAACAGTAGGCTGCGTGCCTCCAACCCTACGACACCGAAATCCCACAAAGAAGAGGACTGACTGTGAAGAAGATTCGCCGTAAAAGCAGCTATGAGAACCCGGTCAACACACAGGTAGCCAAGACCCTCACTGAAATTCAAGGGGTGGCTGAGATTTTAAAGGGTGGTGTGGGTAGCATCCAAGATGCGATGATGGAGTTGCAGCATGACATCTTCGTGGTCCAAGAGGCACTGGAGATGAATTTCTGGGTCAATCTAAGGATGCAGATGATGGGGTACTTTGGTCCTGATTCTGAGTTGAGGGATGACCCCGAAGGCATGATGGAGGTGGCACAAGACCTTCAACAAGAGTACTTAGCCACGATAGCTATCGCGGGATTCTTAGCGTCTCTGGCCCTTGAGGACGACGGGGAACCTTAGAGCTTGTTGACAAAGCTTCTCAGACTCGGGTATTCTAGCCTCGAATCTAGAGGAGCGCCCTATGCAGATTGTCATATTTGAAGAGAAGTACGGCCCTGAAGTTTTTGAGGCCACCACGGAAGAACAATGGGAGAGGGTGTGCCTAAAGGTGTGCCTAGACCGGATTGACGCTGGTTGGTATCGGCCCCGGCACTAAGCCCATGCGTCCAACAGGGTTACAAGAAGACTCTCAGGACTGGTTAAGGGCCGCTTGGAAGGATGAAGTTTTGCTCTTCAAAAAAGAAGTACAATGAGTGGGCCTTCGACAGGGACATCTGGCAGGCTGTTGAGGCAGTTAAAGAGACCCGAGACTTTGCTTCCGCCCGAAAAGTCATAGAGATGCGTTGTGATGCCGGGTATCAGTATGAGAAGTACGAGAGGCTTCAGATAGAGCCTGTGGGGGATTCTATCCCGAGGTGGGCACACTCTGCCGTAGAGCAGACAAAGAAATTCATGGAGGTGCTGGCTCTGGTTGAAGAGGGCAGCACGGACGACGAGCTTCTACAAGAGGCTAAGCTACTCTAGTGCCCAACCACAGAAGCGCATCTCCCCCCGCTTTCTAGGCCGCATTGCGATGGGCAACTTGAATCATTATTTCAGTCGGGGGGAGATAGACCGGGCTAAAGATACGGCGAGCCGGGTGCTGGCACGCATTAAGAACAAGGTCAACCTGTGAGTTCTGATGAAGAATTGGTCCTTTCAGCCCTCAGGGTGAGCGAAGCGCCTCTCTCCCCGACTGAACTGAGGCATATCTGTGTGTCCAAAGGGCTTAGTCCTGAGGTACATATCAACACTCCGGTTTGGCGGCTCGTGGATGAAGGTAAAGCGGAGTTCACCCCAGACTGGCTGTTGCGTCGTAAAGCACCGCCTTGATAATGTATTTGTTTTCCGCTCTCACTGCTAATGCTAAGTGGCATGAAACCTCGGTGAGACGTAAGAAGTGAATGAATTAAAGCGCGGTAAAGTCAAGTTTTTCAACTTCATGAAGGGATACGGGTTCATCTGTCACGAGGACGTGGATTACTTTGTCCACGTCACTGACATCCAAAACGGTGATCTCCTCCTAGAGGATGAAGAGGTGGAGTTCAAAGGCGTTCAAGGTCAGAAGGGTTGGCAGGCCATCGAGGTTAATCGGATTGGCCCTCCCGACATGTTAGAAGAGGCCGGGAAAGTCAAATTCTACAACGAGGAAAGGGGCTACGGCTTTGTGGAGCGTGAAGGTAAGGCCGATGTTTTTGCCCACTTCACTGATATCGTTGAAGAGCAACGTTCCCGTGGCCTTGTTGAAGGTGATATGGTACAATTCCAAGTACGGCGTGGTCGGGATGGACGTGACCGGGCGTACAAGATCCAAATTCTGAGTGAAGAGAGTTAAGGCATGAATTACACACCGCTGTTACATGACGAGCAAGAAGTCTTGCTTCGGATGATTGAGGACCAAGCTGCTTACGTCGAAATCGAAGGTTGGGGCTACCACAGTAACCCTAAGATCACAGCGGGCGATAAACGAGTGCAAGTCCGATTCCCGATGGAATTCAGCAAGCCGGTCGGCATCAGCGTTCCGGTCCACTCATTCAAACTCATTCTGCGACTCCGAGACGGTCGCAAAGTCTTTGAAGACACCAAGTCGGTGGCCTACAACAATAATGCCCTCTGGGTACAGGCCGGGCTATGTATTGACCTCATCTGGGACATCGCGCTGGACAAAATCAGTGACGAGTTCCAGCGCATTTTCTTGCCCGGCACAAAGGGCAAGAAGGTGATGTCTATCAAGAATGGTCAGGTTGTGAGGGAGTCCAATGGCAAAGCGTAAGATGAAACGGTTTCTTCGCCGCCCGCAGAAACAGAAAAACAAGGGCTTGCAGAAGTGGAAAAGGCTTTACGACCTCGCCTTGGAGCGAGCAGAGGCCGTCTCCGACCCCCGAGTCCAAGACCTTCGTCACTATGCCTCAGATCCCGAGAAGGCTCTCAGAAGCCTGTCTATCATATCTGAGACTGATATTGACAGGGAGTTCGTGGCCTAAAGATGTCTCCCGCCCCTTCCCGACGAGTTAAGGACACCATCATGAGGGAGTACCCCGGTGTGTGGGATGTGTCCTTTTCGGGAGATGAGTTAGGAGATGTTGTGACGATAACGGCCCAGCCGTCAGCCACACTGTGCTTGATAGCACTCAGCCGCCTGATAGCCTCGCAGTACATCCCCTCCTACTACACGATTGATGTTCGCTTCGAGTGGAAGCCGGGACGCTTCGAGCTACTGTTTGGCCCAATTACAAAGGGGGTATGATGCGTACATCTGAGTTTATCTATGTCTTGATGGCTTCTGTAGAGAGCCGCCGCATCCCTGTGGCGGTATACGACAACCGGAGCCGTTGCGAGAATGCAATAGAAGAAGAGCTAGAAGAAGAGCTAAAAGCATATGGGCTTCGCCTGCTGGACTGTGATCATTTCACGGTAGAGCAGTGGCAGGTTAACCAGTTCCTTTCTGGGGAATCGGTCAAGACTCTCACATCTTACGACCGGTATGGTGCCTTAGCCAAGAGGCTGGTGCCTTTAGGCCGGGAAGGGCAGACCAACCTAGATGAGCAAGGTAACCGGTTTAAGAAGCTCTTAGACACCTGAGGGTCATCATGAAGAGGGAACCTAGAGAGATTCTGGTCGTTCACAGTGATACCACAAGTAGGGTGGCACGCTACGTTATGGCCTTACTGATGGGCAAGGGTCGGCCTATTTCCCGCCGAAATATCCGTTATTCCTTTGCCGCTAAGATGTACCACATGGTACTTGTGGTAGGGGTCAAAGACGTACCTCTGTCTGCCAATACGCTATTCTTCGATTACACACCTTACCGAGTTTACGATAAGGTGGCCTCCGGTGAAGGTAAGATGTCATTGGCTGAGTACCAGCGCATGGAAGCTCACCGGATTGCTACCGAAATTCGACAAAGCGTCACTTTCTTTTGAGAGCACTCCGCCGCTAGGGTATACACCTTTGAAGACAGCATGAACCCTAGCCGGAGAGAAGACATGAACTCGAAACTACACAACATTCAAAAGGGCGCTCGCCGCGCCGAAGCTGTCCGACAGGGCGCATACGATGGCCGTTTCGGTCATAGGGTCATCACAGATCCGAAAAAGGAAGCTGACCGCCTCCGGTGCCGGGAGCAAGAAATGGGCTTGGAAGAAGTTGCCGAAGCGACCATTGAACCTTCCCCGTGGCGCACCATTTCCGAAAGGACCACCCACATGAATCTCAACAAGCAGAAACAAGATAATGGGCTGTTTAGCGTTACCGTACGGCATGAGGGCCATCAAGACATCGAAGTGCCTAACGTACTTTTCGTCTCTAAGTTCGGCTCGCACTTACACGGTACGACGACTCCCACATCTGACGTTGACCTTAAGGGGGTCTTTATGGCGTCACTATCCGATATTGTCTTGGGGGTGGACAGCAAAACCTTCAACCTCACGACCGGCGCTGACGCTAGTAGGAATGGAGCCGACGACTTTGATGTGGAATTCATCGAGCTTCGGAAGTTCCTCAGGGATGCCATGCGGGGACAGACCTACGCAGTGGAACTTCTCCACGTCAATGGGGAAAACATGGTGTTCTCTACTGGCCTTTGGGACGACGTGTTGACGAATAAGGGGGAGCTTTTGACCTCAAACGTCAAGCCTTTCATCGGGTACTGCGTCGCTCAGGCTAAGAAATATGGGATGAAGGGAACACGCCTGCGCCACACAGAAGAAGCCCTCGACTACTTACGGTCCCTGCCGGATAAGATTACGGTAGAAGAAGCCCTTGAGGGGATGAGCTTCAATGAGCACGTGTATCTAGAAGAAAAGATGCTCAAAGGGCAAGAGGAACCTCGTACGCTACTTGAAGTGAATAGCAAGCAGTTTGACATGGCCCTACCGCTAAAGGACGTGGTACCTGTCTTAGAGAACCTTGTGAGCAAGTATGGAGCGAGGGCGCGCCGTGCCACTGACGGAATAGATTGGAAATCAGTGTCTCACGCCTATCGCTGCATCTACGAAATCAAAGAGTTACTGACGACGGGTCAGATTCAATTCCCTCTAGCAGAGCGTGACTTTCTACGGGCCGTGAAGCTGGGCGAAATTGAATATGACACCATCCAAGATGAATTGCCGCTGCTCATTGAAGAGATAGATGGGTTGGAGAGTGAGTTACCCTCCAACCCGAACCGGAAGTTCTGGGATGAGTGGATGCTTACCACGTACCGGGAAATGGGCAGCTTCTAGCTCGTGCCCGTAGAGCCGAAACCCCCACGGGCGTCTAGGTCAAAGTCTTCAATTGCAGCCTCTAACAGATCAGGGCGTGCGTAGGGGATGAAGAGAATCTGTACGAACCGAGTGCCCGCCTCGAAACAAAGCGTGTCAGAAGGCTTCTCAGAGAACGTGAAAATGTCGTAGGTGTGATCTGCTACCTCGACAATATCCGTCTCGTCCGGTGTCATCGCAATACCAAATCGCTTGTTGGCTTGAGCCAATATCGTGGAGTTCGTCGGACTTGGCTTCCACTCTACCGTTCCGACGTACTCTTTCTTGCGGTCTTCCCGCTCCAACATGACTTTGATAACGTCATCTTGGCCTTGATAGGAAGGGTCGATGATGCCAAGAGTGTTTGCAATCCGAACTGACTTGCCCCGCTTCGTCCCTGTGCTGGAACGGGGGACCATCAATAAGAAGAGCTTGATTGGGGTTTGAACGATGACGCCTGTATCCACCATGCGCCTACTGTTGTAAGGCATGTGAATGTCATGGCCATCTGGGACATACAGGTCATATCCCGCAGAGCCGGGTTCGGCCTGCTTGGGAGTAAGACCAAATTTGCCGTGAACTTTTACCTCGAAACCTTCTAGGTCCATCTCTACCTCTCATTGATTGGGCGAACACTGTAGTATGTCCGAGGCAATCACACAAGAGGCTACCCCAAAAGTTTAACCAAGGCTTCAAAGCACTCTTTTGGCATACTTTTAAGGTAGGACTTAAGGACCGCCCTGTCTTGTCCTACGAAAATTGTAGTCAACAGACCTACCTCATTGTCGGAAAGACCGTCTACAAAAGCTCCCACAGGGTTCTCCACCTCGCTGCTGCTATAGGGAAGCTCGTCGACGTAAGACTGAGCCGTTTCTAAAAGCTCTTCCACATCAGACTCCGACACGTCTTCCGCACCAAGCTCCTGCCAGAATTCCAATACCTCACTATCCGGCTTGTCGATTCGGGCCGTCATGTACCCATCCAAAAGATCGCAGGCGTGTGGGTAACTCATTGAGGGAGGAACCGTGACATTCACGATATCGCAAAAAAGGGTTCGACCACCGGAATTGGCAGTCGAACCCTGTGAGTTCATGCGGCTACTTCTTTGTTCCAGACCTCTTCAAGCTTCATCTCACGGATGAACTCTACGAGGAATTCGCGGTCGTAGTTCTTGAGTAAGAACTTCCGGGAGTTTCTGCGTGCCCGGAAGAGGCGGGACATGACAGTACCTACAGGCACATCGAGTATTTCAGCCGCCTCTTTGTACGACTTGTCTTTAAGGTCGCACAGTACGAGCGTATCGAAGAAAGGCTTTGACAGCGCATCTTCAAGGGCAACCAGTAAGGCTTCAAACACGCTCTGGCTGATTATCGTCTCATCCGTGAACACCTCATCTTGGCTCTGGAGGAAGTGCTTCTCACTTTCCAGAATCTCACTTTTCCGCTTGTTCCTGCGGTAGGTGTTGATGAAGGTGTTGTGCATGATGGTGTACAGCCATGCCCGAAGATTCGTGCCGGGCTTGAACTGGTGCTTATACCTCAATGCACGGACATACGTGTTCTGCAACAGATCAAGGGCGTCTGCTTCGTTCTTGCAGTACTTCAATGCCTTTGTGTACAACCCCTTAGAGTAGACAGTTAGCTCTTTCTCAAATTCCATTTCGACCACCTGTAGGTTCGATGCGACGATGAAAATTCACGACCTGATTGATACGCCTAACCCCGATGCCCGCAGGTTTGTTCTCGACGCAAATGTGGTACCTGTCTTCGCAAACGTTAGTGCTCGTAAAGGTACCACACCAGACCATGCGCTGGCAAAGGACTTACTCGACATCGACGGAGTGGTGGAAATATTCCTCCAAGGCAGTTGGGTGACCATCACCCGTGAACCTAACGTGCCGTGGGACACGCTCTCACGTCGGGTTGCCGTAACCCTTCGTCAGTACCAACCTCAAAATGAGGCTGGATTTGAGCGGGGTACAGACGGCCTCCCTGACGAAGATCCCCGGTCAGACCGGATTCGGCAGGTGATACAACAGGCTGTCGCGCCCTACTTAAACAGTCACGGGGGGTCGCTCCGACTGGTCGCTCTAGAGGGCAGTACCCTGTTCGTGCAATACCAAGGGGCTTGCTCGGGATGCCCAGCTTCAATGACAGGTACCCTAATGGGGGTTGAAAGCCTGTTACAGAAAGAGGTTGACCCGGCGTTAACCGTGACAGCAATCTAATTTTAGGTGGAAACCCGGAGCTTGCGCCTCCGGTGACTTCCACCGGGAGCGTTACTCAAGGTTAGAAGGAAGTCAGCAGAGACGTGTGGCGGAAATGGTCGCCGGTACTGCGAGTTCGATATTTTGGCCTTTTGAGCCGCCGTTCGAGCGAAGGCCACACATATCGAGACCCGAATCCAAAGCATACCCGTACGCAACCACAAACGATGTACTCGTCAGGGGCCAACTGGTATGGTTTTGGGTGTGTCTTAACAAGGGTCCATCTCCGTGTGTCTTCGCACGAGGTTCTAATTGTGAGACAATATAAACGAATCACCGGATAAAACAAGTCCCTTGCTAATTTTCTTGAGGATGTGCTAGTCTTCGGGGCAGAACTACAGTGGAGAATTGCGTGGCTTACGAAGCAGAATCAATCAAGGTGTTGGAGAATCGAGATGCTGTCCGGCAGCGCCCCGGCATGTATATCGGGGGTACAGGCAAAGCGGGATACCACCACTTGATCTGGGAGGTTGTGGACAACTCAGTTGACGAGGCCATGAACGGACACGCTTCTGTTATTGATGTGACGCTAGCCGAGGATGGGAAGACTATCACCGTCACCGATAATGGGCGTGGCATTCCTACGGCGAAGCATCCTGAGAAGAAAGTCAGTACGGTACAGGTGGTTTTTACAGTGCTTCACGCCGGGGGCAAATTCACACCGGGGTCTTATGGGGCTTCGGGAGGGTTGCACGGCGTCGGTGCCAGCGTCGTCAACTTCCTTAGCTCTCGCCTCTATGTCAAAGTATGGAGGGCTGGGGAGGTGCACGAGCAAGAGTACTCACAGGGTACCCCGAATTCTAAGCTCAAAAAAACAGGCTCTTGTTCTAGTAGGAAGACGGGTACCGAAGTGACTTTCACACCGGACCCCGAGATATTTGGGAACCAGTCTTTTGACACCGACATGATCGCGGAGCGGTTGGAGATCAAGACGTACCTCAATAAGGGGCTTCGTATTCGGTTTAAGGATGAACAGGCCGGGACCGAGGTCACCTATCAGCATGATGGCGGCGTGGCAGAGTTTCTAGGAGATGTGGTCAAGATTGCGAAGGTACCTCCTATCCACCTCGAACCCATCGTTATGGAGCAAGAGTCTAAAGGCGTGCGGCTCGATATTGCTTTCCAGTGGACTGAGGACACCAAAGAGGATACCCGCTCTTTCGTGAACACGATACCTACTAAGAGTGGGGGTACACACGAGAATGGGTTCCGAAGTGGTCTTATGAAAGCCCTACGGACCTATTTCGAGGTGAATGGCTCTATTCCCAAGAGCCTTGACGTTGGTGCGGAGGATATACGGGAAGGCTTAAAGGCGGCAGTATCCATCTTCTTTGAAGGGGACATGGAGATTGAGGGGCAGACTAAGGAGCGGCTGAATAACACTGAGATTCAGCCTATCGTCACAACGGCGGTCAAGAATTTCCTCGAACACTACCTGCTCAACAATAGTTCGGTTGCCGAAGCCATTACAAACCGAATCATTCAAGCTGCTAAGGCACGGGCCGCTAGCCGCTCTGCTTCTCAGCATGTTCGCCGCAAGAAGCCTATCTCCAAGAAGCTCACTCTCCCCGGCAAGCTGGCCGACTGTACGTCCACCGATGCTGCTGAGTGTGAACTGTTTATTGTGGAGGGGGACTCGGCTGGGGGCAATGCTAAACAGGGGCGTGATCGGCGCACGCAAGCTATTCTCCCCTTGCGCGGTAAGGTCTTGAACACCGAGTCTGCACCCCTCAAGAGCGTCCTGAAAAACAAGGAAATCGGGGACATCGTAGAAGCACTTGGCTGTGGGATGGACGATAAGTACGACGGGTCCAAGTTGCGTTACCACAAAATTATCTTGCTGATGGATGCGGACAGTGATGGTCACCACATTACGACCCTGATGCTCACGTTCTTCTATCGCTACATGCCTCAGTTGATTCTCGACGGGCACCTCTACATCGCTCAACCACCATTGTACCGCATAATCTCAGGCTCTGAGGTACATTGGGCTATTGACGACGGGGAGAAAGACGCCGTGCTAGCACAGCTAGGCATGAGAAAAGCTGCGAAGGCGGACATCTCACGGTTCAAGGGCCTCGGGGAGATGATGAAAGACACGTTACGGGACACCACTCTTGATCCTGCTACCCGAGTCTTGTTACCTGTAGAGGTACCGGCATCTTTGGCGGACGAGACGGACGAAACCATTACGTCTCTGTTAGGCCGTAATGCGAGTGCCCGGTACGACTTTATTATCGCAAATCTGGAATCTGTGGAAGAGTTGGACATTTGACTAAAATGCCCACCTTGACTACGCATTCAAGCGTGGTCGTTTAGTCAACGGGAGTGGTCATGTTGCGGAATTTCTGTGATGCGCAAGCCCTATTCTTAGAGGATACTAACCCTCAGGTTTCGGCAACCTATCATGCTCTCGCCAACGCGATGGAAAAAATCGAAGCGGCTTCTCTGCGCTACTTCCTCCAGCCTAATGAGTGAGGGTTGACCTACTTCCTAAAGAGGAGTACGATGGCCCGTGGTCCACAAGAACGGCCCCGAATTAGAACACCTTTACGGCTTGCAAAATAGGACAGTGTGTCATACGCTCCCTGTGCGAGTCATTCTACAAAGGCACCTTCAGGATAGTAAAATATGGCAACCAAGGAATACCCGGTTCTCCCCCTTCGGAACACCGTTCTCTTCCCCACGACAGTGGTCCCTATCAACATTGGCAGACCCAAGAGCGTCGCCCTACTGGAAGCTGTGGTCGAAGCGGATAAGATGCCCTTCGTGCTTATCTCCCAGAGGCAACTTGACACCATTGAACCCGGCATTGAAGACCTATACGATGTCGGCACGGTGGCCGAAGTCAAGAAGGTCATGACGCAGGGAGACGCTTATACCGCCATTGTTCAAGGCCAGCAGCGGGTACGAATGCTCTCTATGTCCTTTGATGAGGATAAAGGCTACTTCGTAGGTACCTTTGAGCCAGTTGAAGAGATCCGCTCTCATGACGAGGAAGAGGACGCCCTCATTCAGACCCTCAAAGAAACGGCGATTGAGGTTATCGAGAACAGCAAAGAGATACCCTCTGAGTCTGTTCAGATGGTCCAATCTAAGATGGACCCTTCGGAGATTACAGATTTCATCATCTCTTCTACCGAGTTGGATGTACCCTCCAAGCAAGAGTTCTTGTCGGAGTCGGACATTAATGTCCGACTTGAGAAGTGTATCGCTGTGATGTCTCAGCAAATTCAAGCCTCTAGGGTACAAGCAGAGGTCCAGCAACAGGTACGGGCCGAAGCGGATAAGACGCAGAAAGAATACTATCTGCGCCAGCAACTCAAAGCTATCAAAGAGCAGTTGGGAACCTACGATGATGAGGTTGAAGAGTTGGAGGTCCGCATTGCGGAAGCGGGTATGCCGGTGGAGGCTTACGAAGCTGCAATGAAGCAGTTCAACCGACTGGCAGGTATGCAGCCAAGCTCTTCGGAGTACAGCGTCATCCTCAATTACCTTGAAACACTCATTGACGTGCCGTGGAAGACCCGCTCCGAGGACAACCTGAATCTCGAACGGGCGCAAGAAATCCTTGATGATGACCATTACGGCCTCGATAAGGTCAAGAAACGTATCATCGAATACCTTGCCGTCCGTGGCCTCAAAGATGACATGAAGGGGCCTATCCTGTGTCTTCACGGACCTCCGGGAGTTGGCAAAACCTCACTTGGCCGCTCGATTGCCCGAACACTTGGCCGAAAGTTTCAACGTATCTCTCTGGGTGGCGTCCATGACGAGTCTGAGATTCGCGGTCACCGTCGCACCTATGTCGGTGCCTTGCCGGGTCGCTTGGTCCAAGCCCTGACCAAAGCAGGCACGAACAATCCGGTCATTCTTCTCGATGAGATTGATAAGGTCAGCCGAGACTTTAGAGGCGACCCAAGTGCGGCTCTCCTAGAGGTTCTGGACCCAGAGCAGAATCATGCGTTCAATGACCACTATCTTGAAGTGGACCTTGACTTGTCGAAGGTGCTTTTCATTGCGACGGCGAATCAACTTGACACGGTTTCGCCGCCCCTCCGTGACCGGATGGAAATCATCGACGTGCCGAGCTATACGCTCTACGAGAAGCAGCAAATTGCCCAGAAGTATTTGGTACCTAAGCAAGTCGAAGCACACGGTATTTCGGACAGCAACGTCGAGTTCCCTGTCGAATCAGTCAAGTACGTCATAGACAAGTATACCCGTGAGGCGGGCGTTCGTAACCTAGAGCGCCGGATGGCCGACCTGTGCCGTAACGTAGCGGTAGAGGTTGCCAAGACGGACCCTGAGGATAGAGCCGACATTCACGTGGTGGTTGATGAACCGTTCGTACAAGATGCCCTTGGACCAGAGCGGTACATCTCAGAAATGGCTCAGAGGGTGAATATGGTAGGGGTCGCAACGGGCCTTGCTTGGACTCAGGCCGGGGGAGACATTCTCTTCATTGAGGCGCAACAGATGCCGGGCAAGGGCGAACTCAAGCTGACAGGCCAGCTTGGAGACGTCATGAAAGAGTCTGTCCACGCCGCTCTGTCTTACATCCGTGCACACTCCAAGCAGCTTAAAGTCGATGCTGATTTGGGGGAGCGGAAACAAGACCTCCATATTCATGTCCCAGCGGGCGCTATCCCCAAGGATGGACCTTCGGCAGGCATTACGATGTTCACAGCACTGCTTAGTCGTCTAAGCGACAGGAAGGTCCGTAAGGACGTTGCCATGACCGGGGAAATCACTCTCAGCGGTAATGTCCTCCCTGTAGGAGGCATCAAAGAGAAGGTCATCGCGGCACACCGTGCGGGGATTAAGACCATCATCATGCCTGCCATCTGTGAGAAGGATCTTGTGGACGTTGAAGCCGACGTACGCAATGACCTATCCTTCCACTTTGTTGACGATGTAGAGGAACTGTTGCCTCTGGTATTTGAGTCGGAAGCGGAAGAGGAACCGGTTGGTTGAGATGATGGTCATATGCCCCTCATGCTCCGGGGAGAAGGTGGATTTTACGACCTTCGTAACCGACGGGTGTGAGGAATGTGAAGGAACAGGTGAGCTTAATGGAGCCTGCTTGGACTGTGGTGGGGCAGGGTGTGGAACCTGCGCCGGAACAGGCGAACTTCACGGTCTCCCATGTCCTGTATGTGACGGCATGGGAGACATTGAGCATCACCCTAAATGTTTGGAATGCAGAGGCACTGGATGGCGACCAAACCCGCTCTTCGGGAGCTAAAGTTAGGAACAAAACGATGCTCGCAATAGTTTGAACACACATGCACCCGTAGCTCAGTGGACAGAGCAGGAGCCTTCTAAGCTCTTGGCCGCAGGTTCAAATCCTGCCGGGTGTGCTAGACAACTGCGGAGGATAAGTGGACGAAAAACTGAAATGTCCTAAATGCGATGGCGAGTTAACGCGCCCCTACCGTCATCCTTTTTCCAGCTTTTTTGCTGGCGCAGTTTATTGTGCCTCCTGCGAATTCTCCGAAGGTCTCATCCCCTTCTTAGGGAAGAGCCTTTTTCCGGTAGAACCTATGCCTGAACCTTATCTCGGATTCGGAGAGGAGTCAGATGAGTGAGTCTAACGCCGTAATGAAGGCAATCAAGGACGCCCTAAGCGATTCCTTGATTGGCCCCTTCTATGTGGCCTTAGAGGAACTGTTATCGGAACTCGATGCCCGTGAAGCTGCCTTAGACGCCCGTGAAGCTGCCTTAGACGCCCGCGCCCTAGACTTAGAGCGGGTTAAACAGGATAAGGTGGCCACGGATATCTCTCAGAAGAGGTATACTCCCCCGTCAACTTACGACAAGAACGGAACCTCGTATGTTGAGGTCGAAGCCTTGCCTGACAGGGAGCGCCACGTCTTAGCCACCATACAGGTCTTAGCGTCTAGTGGCGAGCTTTTGATCTCGAATGCTGACTTGCTCCAACACGTTAGGACGGAATTTGATCCCGTATCACTGAGCGGCCTGACGGCTTGCTTGACTCGCCTCACCCATAAAGGACTTATATCTACTAGGAATATGAGTGGTCAGGGGTATCCTCGCATCATTGTGGTGGAGGAAGAGCTAGAAGACCCTGAGTCTTTGACCCATGTGGAGTATTCCAAATGACAGATTTCGGCCAGAGTAGCAGCGGCGACTTCAACACATCATCTTCGGCCCTCAGGGTTCTCTATGAGGGGACGCGCCAGACCTACGGCACCAACCTGACGCCCGATTCGTTCACACAAACCAATCCACCTGTGATCCTCTGGACTGGCAGGTAGGTGATTTCCTCTATGCCAGCCGTAATGGGTATCTCACGAACCTTGGGGATGCTGACAACACCCTAGAACTTGCGCTCGGATACTCCGAAGCAACCGTCATGGGTCTTGTCCGAATTGTTGCGGACAACTCTCACCCAGACATCGTGTTTGATCCTCCTGTTTAAAAGGACACTTTGTCACTTTTCATCTCTATGATCCTCCGGTTTAAAGGACACAGTTTTCAGAAATGAAATGAGGCTGTTCGTGGTTCTACCCTTGACGCCACCATAGCTCAGGGGTAGAGTCCTTGCATGGTAAGCAAGTGGTCGTGAGTTCGAATCTCACTGGTGGCTTGAGTCTGGTACCTGAGGCGAAACTGGTTTACGCGCCGCACTGTGACTGCGGTTCTAGTGGGTTCGAGTCCCATCAGGTACCCTAGCTTTGGATTAGCCGATGTACATTACCTTCAGGCAAGAGGTTAATGAATCCGGCGACTTGGGTCGTAAGGCTCGCAATAGTTTCGGTTGATCTCGTGCCTTCCCCCGGTACCATTCTCCGATGCTAGGCTGCATTTCTTAGAGACCGTTAGACGAGACCTTGCTATGTACCTGCCGGAAGAGGACTTTTTGGAGTTCGCAAAGGAATATGTCACGGCGGCGGGCAGTTCCTTAGATGAAGTGACCTTCCAGAAAGGAAGTTCGGCCCTTGGGCTTGTGGACATCTCAGGGATGGTTTGCGTACAATGCAGGCAAGACCCGCTTGGGTATGAGATATTCGAGTTTGAAGATGAAAGCGGGGAGAAGGTTCTTTTGATGAACTGTCGGATGACCTCTAGGTGGGTGTCCGTCCAGTAAGTGCCACTGTAGCTCAATTGGAAGAGCAGCCGCCTTGTAAGCGGCAGGTTATCGGTTCGAGTCCGATTAGTGGCTTTTCACTCTACAGGCGAAGCGTGCCCTGCTTCGAGCAGCACTTGGTTGAGGGAGAGGTAGCGTTCCCCTTCTTCGGGTTCGGTGGGCGTTATCTCTACTAACCACCGCCCATATTTACCTGTACCCTTGTGGGATACGACCCGTACCACTTCCCCTTGCTTTTCAAACCACTTTTCGGTGAAGGCCGATGCCAGCTTCCCTTGTGCGTACTCCTCACTAGAGTGTTTGACCCCATAGACCTCTGGGGTGTCTACCCCGAGAAGTCTCGCCCTTATCTGTATGTAGGTTCGGAAGCCGAGGTCAATGCGCAGGTCCACAGTGTCCCCATCAACGACTCGTACTAAAGTAGCTTGGTATTCCCAGATCACGTAATTCTCCTGTTGGAAGTTACCTTACCCTGTGGTATAAGGGGATAACCACATCACGCCGGAGTGGTGGAATGGCAGACACGCCGGATTCAAAATCCGGTGCCTTCGGGCGTGCGGGTTCGAGTCCCGCCTCCGGTACTTATGACTGCGGGTGTGGTGGAATGGTATACACATGGGACTTAAAATCCCACGGCTTAACGGCCTTGAGGGTTCGAATCCCTCCACCCGCACTAGTGTTTTAATCAAGAGAGAAGACCAATGCAAAAAGTTTTACTAGAGTCCCCTTTCGCCGGTACGTCGAGTGACCCGGTAGAGAAGAAAGCGCAGGAAGATGAGAATGTACGGTATGCCCGAGCTTGTATGAGGGACAGCCTTCTCAAGGGGGAGGCCCCGTACGCTTCTCACCTCCTGTATACGCAGGAAGGCATCTTGGATGATGACATTCTTGAGGAGCGGACACAAGGTATTGACGCCGGTCTAATCTGGGGCGCAGAGGCGGACAAGACTGTGATCTACGTGGACCGTGGCTTTTCGCGAGGTATGAGGTATGGTGTGGCAAATGCTCTCGCAGCAGACCGCCCGCTGGAATTCCGAGTCCTACCTGATTACTTCCAAGAATTCGGCACCACGAGCGTTGTCGACCGCCGCATTCTCTCTGAGTTCCCTGTCAAAGACGTAGACTCACTCCTGAAAGGCTTTATCGCAGACCTACAGAAGGTCGGAAAGTTGCCCGGAGAAGACTTCGCAGAAGACGTATTCGCCCTTTTCAACACCACCCCAACACAGGACACCGCAGCATGACTCCCCAATATCACCAAGATTTCATCGAAGCTTATGGTCAAGAGATTTTCGACTCCATTTCGGCGGCTGTAGAGGCCAATGATCTGCCACGAGTTGCGGCCAGCCTCGTCTACCTCGTCGAAATGTGTGAGGAGGTGCTGTTCCACAATACCAAGTTCGACCTGATCGGGACAAGGCTATACGGTTTTACTCATAACCGTGAGCAGAACTCTCTGGATATGAACTACCTTCTCTACCATGAAGTGGCAGGGCAGTTGGATTACCGGACGATGGCGAGTGCTCTTTCCCGGTTCATGGCGCATGATTTCAACTCCAGCACGTTCCGTGACCTTCATATTCAACCACTTCAGTCGGTTATACCCGTCCTGTTCAACGTATTTTTTGAAGAGGTTCGGGTATTAGAAGTGCCTCATCGGGACTCCCGCGGCCCATTGACTGTAGCAGAAGAGGTTGAATTACTGGACCAGCACAATAAGATGGTTCAAGCGCACCTTAATTACCGTGTGAGTCACCCTGACATTCCCATTACCTCCTACCCGTCAATGGAAGATGCGTTGGAGTCCAAGCGTATCCTAACCTACCAGAGTCTTAATGAAGACGTACAGGCGGTATACGCAGCTTTTGTCTATCTCAACGCACAAGGTGATAAGTACACCCATGCGGACATTGAACGTCTCACTGGCCTAAACCGGGGCACCGTTCGGAGTACGACTCAGTACCTCACCGACCGTAGGTTCATTGTACGCAACCCGAGCCAGCGGTACCACACCACCGACATTACGTTTGACTACCTCACCGTGGAAGAGGCATCAAACGTACTGAATACCTACCTTTACCGTAACGGTGATTACGAGAACCTGTCGTGGATGGAGGCAGCGATCCTCTCGACACTCGTGACTATGGAAGAGGTCGGGACGCCTATTCAAACCAACCTATCGGTCCTTACTCGCCGTGCGACGAACGGTAATTGGGCTAAGAGCAACGGAGACGTCAGTTCGGCAGTCTCGTCCCTCGTTATGCGGGGGGTTATCGAGAAAGACATTTCCTCGAAGCCTTACACGTATACTGTACTTGTCAGTGACCTGTCGGAAGACACGGTGCTTCGGAATGTCAAAGAGGAAGACCGCTCTGAGTTAGAGTCGCTTGGCTACCGTCTTCCAGAGGCTGTGTCTCAGGATGCCCCTGTGTCTCAGACGGTGGATGCAGGAAAAGTGACGCTCAAGCCTGTGTCCCAGCTTACGGAGGACATGGCAGCAGACACCGGGTCCAAAGAAGTAACCCTCCTTTCCGTGTTGAGAGACACCATTCAGGGCTTGTTTTCAGGTCAGAGGTCGGTTACTATCCCGGAGTGCACCATGACTCTTGATGCTGAGGAGGGCGTGACGATCCGCTTCACACCTTCCAAAGACTAACGGGAAACTGCTATGGAACATTTAGCCTTCTGCTACTGGACATTCTGTTACGGGATGATGGCTATCGGCGCATTGATTAGTGCTGTTCGGCTGGGTAAGTTCGGTCGGTTCCTTTAGGCAGTCCTCTTTAAATTAACGATGGACAGGATGAAAGAAGGAGATGCCCGCCTTGTGTGGGAAGTGTTTTCGGGCGACTTTGTGTTCCGGCAGTTCTCTTACGACGACATCAAAGAGGCCATTGAGTACGCTCAGGGAAAGCATCCTGAAGCTCCAAGGTACGAGGGGGATGGGGTCGCCGGCGCAACCGTCCGGTCGAAAGTTATACCCGCAGGCCAAGACCTGTACAGCTACCGATGACCTCTAAGTCTGACATACGAGCCGAGTTCCGAAAGGCTGTCTTTAGCCGAGACAATTACACCTGTGTGACGTGTGGTGTATCGGAGAGCGATATAGCCAAACTAGACGCCCACCACATTACCGACCGGAATGAGATGCCTAATGGTGGGTACGTGGTTGAAAATGGCATCTCCCTGTGCCCCGATTGTCACCTCAAGGCTGAGGTTTACCACCAGAGTGGTGGTTGGGATTGGGAAAAAGGCTTCCACCCTAACTCACTCTACTACCTGATCGGGTCAACGCCCGAAGAAGCGGCTGTGGCCAGCGAGAAATTATGAAGATCGAGACTCTATTCAAGACCAAATGGCTGGCCTTGCGTCGTGTGTTTCTAGATGACCCCGAAGTCCAGTATGACTTCGTACACGCCACCCATTCTAATGGGGAGGCAGTGGCTATCCTACCTTACCGCCTTGAAGAGGGGCGAGTAGAGTACCTTCTTCGGAAAGAACTGGTACCGCCGTGGTCGTTAGAGCTTTCCCCCTGTGGCGTCACAGGCAGCATGGAGAGCGGCTACACGCCTCTACAGATGGCAGTAGTGGAACTTAAGGAAGAAACCGGGTACACTGTCGGTGAGGAGTTGATGGAGTACCGAGGAATGGTCCGCAACTCCAAAGCGTCAACAACACAGATTTACCTGTTCACTGTTGACCTCACAGGGCTTGAAGCGGGAGAATCCTCGGGAGACGGCTCGGCCTTAGAGGAAATCAGTAGTTCGTATTGGACTACGGATGTGTTTGAGTGTGAGGATGCTATTATCCATGCCGCCTACGCCAAGCTACTGGTATCCTCTCCCCTTTAGGAGGGAGATATGTCGTTGACCATTGCAGTCGATTTTGACCACACCTACGCAGCAGACCCCGACACCTTTTCAAAGGTCGTAGAGACGTTCTTAGAAGCAGGTCATACGGTTCTGTTAGTAACTAAGCGGCACGATGATGAGGGCAAGTTTGCCCAAGAGGTTCAGGACATCGTGCAGAATGACATCCCTATCATCTTCGTTGGTGGAACCCACACCATTTACAAAGACGAACTGGTCCGGGACGAATACGAGATGACGGTAGACATCTGGATTGATGACAAGCCCGAGTTCATACGGTCCCCAGCCCGCATCAAAGAGGAGCTTGACCAGATGATTTTGTCGAAATTTTTGCTGGAAGACGAAATGGCATTTCTGCGTGAGTATGTTTTTCACCTTGAAGATGTCGTGAAGGCAGAGGCCAAGCACCTTTGGGATGATCTCAAATCGAAGTTCAAGGGTGACCGGTGACTGCTTTACTTATGCTAGCCATTATAGGATGGGTACTTTTGGTGCTAGGTACTATAGCACACCTGTCAACATACGGACCTGCCTCAATCCACAAGCTAGGGATAACCCGACCTCTCTTACTCGCTGGGGTGTTTGTCCCTTTCCCTGTAGGTATCTACGTCTTGTGGAGAGTGCACAAGAGAGAGCTTAGGCAGGTAAACAAACTGCGCCATGATGAGCTAGACAAAGAAATGAAACGACTTGAGGCGGAACTATGAGCGTCTTTGACGAGATAAAAGCAGAGCGGCAGCGGCAGAAAGACAAGTGGGGAGGAGCCGCACATGATGATCACCATTCCACATGGGACTGGATAGTTTTCATTACTAAGCACAACGGGCTGGCAATGGAACCCGGTTCTCAGGAACGGCTAGACATCCCCTCCTACCGGTATCAGATGGTACGGGTCGCCGCCCTTGCGGTCGCCGCCATCGAATGGTGTGACCGGAACTACCCTGTCCAAAATGACCCCAATGAGGAATAATAGAAGCGGTAGCGAAGTTAAGACCTCGGAGCGATGGACATGTGGCACGTCAGCCGGTCTTGAAAACCGTGTGTTCGGTGTGATAATCGAATTGAGGGTTCAACTCCCTCTCGCTCTTCTTTATGAGGGTTTAAAGTGCTGACCATAGGACCATATTGGTCGTGGCTGGATGAGCAGCCTGATGACGGCGATTGTGATGAAATGCCTGTGTGGTCATGGTACAACGGTGACCTTGTTCCCGCAGAGGGTCTTTCTTTGCATGTTCGGGCAAAGAACCATGAGGTTTTGGCTCCTACAAAAACCAAGGGCTTATTAGTGATGCAGAGGTCGTTGCTGACCGACTATGTTTTGTTTTGGTACGACCATACGAGACGTGAAATCACAGAAGTTCAGGAGTTAATCCTAAAAGAAAAACACGACCTTCCGGTCGTTAAACTTTGAATCATGGAGTAGTTGAGCACTGGCAAGCTCCCTCGCTTGGAAAGCGAGCAGTCGGTGTAATAATCGGCTTGCGGGTTCGACTCCCGCCTACTCCTTTTCCTCCAACGATAATCCGTTTGTAGCCCTTGTTTGTGTAACCTTTAACAGGAGAATGCAAATGCCTTCAAACGTCGTCAAAACCAAAAAAGATGAAGAAAAGTGGGAAAAGGCCAAAGAGCTTGCTGCCGATCAGGGGCACAAAGAGGAGTACGATTACATCATGGGGATCTACAAAAAGATGAAGCCGGACTATTTCAAGGACAAGAAAGGGGCATCAGACCCTATGCGGCATATCAGAGACATCAGTGATCTGCCGAAGCGTGTGGCCGACAAAGCTTTAGCTCTCCCTGTTGCGCATCAACTGGCAGGAGGCAAAGGCTACTTTAAAGGTGTTGGGGTGTCTCTGGACATCAATTCAGCTTCAAAAATTGGCAAGCGAATCCGCCTCTTCAACAACACGAATGTTTTAGGCGTCGTACAGGGGCAGGTTCGCTGGGGCAGGGCTTTCGTGCTACATTCTACGAGCTTCGCCGCTAAGTACATGGCACTAGATCCGGGCCTAACGGCCCGCCGCATTGATGATGAGCGCAGTGTATGGCTCGTGTATTCCTTGCGTGAAGATGGTAAGAGGTCTTCCTTGAGGGAAGATGTTATCCGCCTTGCTTACGAACAGCCGTCTCTGCGAAAAGACCTCCTACCTTTGGTTACAGCGGCCTTTGACCCTATGGAATTTCTAGAGGGACCCCAAGGCGATTCGGGCATCTTGTGGGATGCAGTGACCGAGCAGGCTAAGAAAGCGATGCACGGAGAACTGTCCCGCGCTATGAAAGAGTGCACCGGCACGTCTCGTCGGAGTGAGACGTTCAAGAACAAGCGTTTGAGAATTTCATCTAGCAAGCTTCGGGTGTCCGTGCAGGACCGGGATTTTCAAGCACTAGTAGGCCGTGCTGCCGAAGGCGCAGAATTCTTGGGATTCACGCAGGCTAGTGTGTCATCTCTTGGTTTCAATGCGTATGTGCAGGTCCGGGTCCCTATGATTGACGCTGATATGGGTAGAGACCCCCAGAGAGTTCTCTCACAGGATGCAGATAAGGTAGCCAAAGCCCTTGGGAAGATATTCAAGGACGTACGTCTCTCAAAGTTTGAGGACGATGATGGTTATGCTATGGTGGTCCAGTACGAAATAACAGGCTAAAGTAAACACATGCAAAAACTCGCCAATGAAATCGCTCGTATCCACCTGTCAAACCTCGACTTTGATGTCATCCTCCTAGACGGGGGTATTCGCATCTGGAAAGGGGAGGCTCAAGAGTTACTAAGGGACAACGACTTTGAGAGGGAACTTGAAGAAGCTCTATTCGCTCTCGCTAACAAGCGTCGTGGGTCTGAGGTGAGCGTTGGGGGCGGCGCAGCGGGGGAATGGATTATCCGGCGAACCTGATATGCAATACATCCACTTTACAGACCTTAAAGGTGCTCGTGGTATCAAAAGCACAAGCACCATCCTCGGCTCCTCTTATGGGGCCGCTGGTGTTTTTGCGGTTGAAGAAGGCAGTCTTTATGTCCCCGGCGTGATTCCCGGACAAGGCCGGGGTAGAGCCGAAAACCGTGAAGTGGCTGTTGTTTTCACCACAAAGCAGAGGCCCGATTACCGACACACAGAAGAGGTGGCTTGGCGGGAAGAAGAATTACCGGTTACGGTCAAGGCTGTGCTTCCGGCAAAGAAGGCGATAGACAAGTATTTCATCCGGGGCGTTAGCTCGCAGCAAGTGGCGGACTCTCTCTACCTATTAGACTGGCAGGATACCGATTCGGCTTGGCGAAGAAAGGTGGAAGGGCAGGCAGGCTTACGTGAGAACGGTATGGCGTATATTAAGGACTCTCGTATACGCCTAGACGGAATTTTCTTCACGGTCGAGTTCATAGGTGCTACTGAGAAACCCGAGGAGCACCTGTTAGAGGGATTCTATAAGGCCCTCCCCGCACTCCACGACCTCCCGATAACCGGTACTGAGCTTGTGGGGTGGGAAGAGGGGCGCTGGAGATCTTGGATGGAAGAGGGTTCGGACTACCAAGAAACGCTCCAAGCAGAGATGAAGCTGGTGCTGGATAAGGCCAAAATAGCCTTGGCCCTTCGAGTGGCCTCCGCGCATCTGCGTCGGTTCACCTAACACCTTTCAGATGAGGAAATCATGAACGAGCTAATCCAACCCGAACAGTACGATGTGCCTGACGAGTCTTCCCAGCGGACCAAATTCGCTATGGGGGCCGTGTGGGTAGGCATCCCTATGCTTTTGATCACGCTATCAGCAACCCTGTATTTGGCATTCACCGGAGTTGAAACCGGTGGCCTTCTGGCAATGGTGGGTCTGGACCTTACTGTAGCCGGGGTATTGTCATGGGCGCTGTATTCTTACTACACGCGGGCCAATTTCAGCTACGAAGTTCTAGGCATCGACGTCACCTTTGACGGGGACGATTATTACGTGCCTACGGAAGAGATGCTGAAACTTGTCCGGGCCGTCATGAACACATGGAGCGGTCACCTTGACGTTGACCCAAAAGAGGTTTACGATGGGGTGAGTTTGACGGTACTCACCCGCCAGCCAGATCACCCCTACGAACGAGGTCAGAAAGCGGTCGGCCTCACCTACCACCAGACACGACGAAGCCTTATATGGGGGCCGTACGCCTTGAACACAGGCGGGGCGGGGTATGAACTCATGCTACATGCGGCGCAGTACAAGTGGCCGGATGCAGATGAGGGTGAGAAAATAGAGCGCATGGGAGAGCTTGGGATTTTCGAGGCCCTTCGTCATGCGTATCGTAATGAGTTAGGCGAATAACAGAGGTGCGAAACATGACAAATGTTCTTTCATTCAACAAGGTCAAAGCGGGCCTAGACAAGATAGCCAGCCTCGGTACCATCGAGGAAGAGTTTGAGGTCTACGGCATGACGGTCCGAATCCGAACGCTCACGGCAGATGAGCAGCAAGCCGTTATCCATTACATCGGAGACTACATGCGTCGTTACGATGATGACGAAGATGCGAGCATGGAGGCTTTGCAGAGTTTCGTCGCAGTGCGTAAGAAGGAAGCCCTGTCTTACGCCATCATGCAGGTAGGTGACATCGACCTCAGGGGTGTCTCTTTCGTGGAAACCGGTGAACAGACTGAGGAAGGTGTGAGTGTTAAGGTTCCCAAGCATGTGTTCGTGCGGGAACTCATCGGCCAGCTAGATTACGCTGCCGTTGATACTATTCACCGTAAGTACTCTGACCTCCTGAGCTTTTCAGAAGATAAGGCGGCGGAGAAGGTCCGTTTCCGGGACCCCGAAGAAGAGCTTGAAAAAGTCGAAGCCCGACGCCGGGAACTTCTAGAAGAGCTTGGCCGAGAAGACGAACTCACACCTCCAGATACCAGCGAACCCGCGCCTCAACAGTCAGAGGACGTGAACTTAGCTGAGAACATCCGTGATAGGGCCTTCGCTAGGGTCGAAGCAGATCAAGAGGAGACGCTATTGGAAGAAAGGCGCTCTGAGGTCCCTCCAACCCCCTCTAACAGCCAAGAGGATGATGGTGAGACAGACGAAGAAGAACCTTATCCAGATTCCATTGACGTGGCGGGCACCAAGTTTGTCCGCTTAGATGACCCGGATACACCTTACACTGACGAGGAACAATCTCTCCTAGAAGAGCAGGAACGCCTCTACAAGCAGAAGTATGGGGGAGAGGAACCACCTGAAGCTAAGGATGCGCGGGAAGCTAAGGAACGCCTCCAGAAGCGCAGGGGGCCACGTCAGCCTTTGAATCAGACGGATGCACAGGTCACTCAGGGCACGTTGCCCTCTGAAAGAGAGGCAAGCCGTCCAACCAAGGTTCGGAAGCAGGAGATTGACCCGGACTCTATCCCTCTAGCAGAGGGTTATAGTCGAGACAATGCCGAGCCACTTAGCAGACGCCACACGCAGCCCAACCCCGGCATTGATGAAGGTGCTCTCAACCCACCAGCTAAGGGCGGAGACAACCTTAATTTCAAGGGATGATTCAGACATGTTATGCGTGACTACACTGAGCTAGAAACCCTCTTATACCGGGGTTTCTTGACATCGGAGGTAGTGGTTGGCGACGTTCCCATCGTGCTCAAGTCGATGAACCATGTCGAGTATGAGTTACTAGACCTGCAATCCTTCGGGACCGGGCCGGGTTGGGAAGAAGAGGCAGGCTACACGCTTGCCTATTCTACGGTTTTCTTCAACCACATCAACATCCTCCCGCAGCGCCACGAGATGGTGCCGACCCTAGCAGAGGCATTTGCGAAGATGCCTCGGTCTGTGCTGGTCTCCCTTTTAATTGTTACGCAGGGCTTAAACCGCAAGACGGCAAAGCTCATGGAGTGGGTCCAGCCTTATTCTTACGGACCTGAGTCCCGACAGAATTGGGTCATGCGCCGGGGCCAAAACCTCTGTGACACAAAGACTACAGGGTTCTCTGGTACCAGTGATCTGGGTGTCAATATGCACCAAAAGCTCTGGACGTATTTCAACAGCATGGAAGACGAGGAATCGGCCTTCTTAGCGGACTACAACCTCGCCAAGTTTATGATAAGCCCGCACAGTAAGGACGTTCAAAAGATGGACCAGAAGGATTCCAAGAAGATGCGTACTCGTGACCAGCGCCGCAAGGCTATCTATCAGGGTACAGATCCTTCGGTGTTCACAGAGAACGGGCAAATCAAGGTCACAAACGAGACTGCCGAGGAGCTACTGGACCAGATGGAGCGGTCTGTCAAAGGTGAGAAGGATTACCACGACTTGGTTATTGAAGAGCACCAACGCCGTGTGCGTCAGGGCTACCAGAAGCAACGAGAAGATGAAGAGAGACGTAAAGAAGAGGCACGCCAGCGCCAGCGTGAAGATTACCGCCGAGAGCTAGAGCAAGAGCTAGAAGGCTATACGCCGGAAGAGATAGAGCACTACTTAAAGGTAGCAGACAACCGGAGCTTTGAGCGCCGCCAAGACATGGTTCAAAAACCAACGGTATCGGTGGAAGAACAAGAGCGCAATCTGCTCCGGTGGGGCTTCTTGGAGGAACAAGATTTGCCCGCCGAACGACGCCACTACTACAAGGAAGCTGCTCAAAAGTCGTCGGACAATGAGAATCCATTGATAAAAGAACATTATGAGAGGGTGAGCAATGACCTCAACACCATGAAACCGCCACGGCGGGGTGTTGAAGACGACACAGAGTGACCTAGATGGCTGATGATCTGACAAAACTGGTCTTTGAGATTGAGCAGCGTGGTGCTGCCGATGTTGAATCACGCTTTCGCAATATCGAAGGCTCGCTGGCGGGGGCACTTAAGCAGTACCAGAAAATGTCTTCCGAGGCCGACGGGTCTACGAAGAAGATGTTTACCAATGCGGGTGCTATTAAAGAGCAGTTGACTACTCTGGAAAAAGGTATTGTGTCCGCAGGGAAAGCTTACGGGGGCATGTTCTCCGGTGGGAAGATTAGGAAGCAGGAGCAACGGCTTAGGGGTCTTCAGAAAGAGTACGACAAGATCAACCAGACAATGACTGCGGGTGACGAGCAGCAAAAGAAAGCTGCGCAGTCACGTATGACAGACCTTAAAAAAGCTATCGACTTTGAGGCCGCGCAGACCACGAAGGTCTTCCAGAAGCACAAGCAAGAGTTCGATAAAATTGTTGCTTCTGAAAAGAAGACCATCGGTGACCTGACCAAAGAAGGGCTGGGCGGTGTTCGGGGTCTCGTTGGTGATGTTGCAGGGGGAGATTTCAAGAGTGTTGGTCAGCGGTTGGGTGGGGGGGTAAGCGAGTTAGGCCAACAGGTAGGCAAGCGCGGCTCCGATATGGAGATGGCGGGCGGCAATGCTAAGATGGCTAAGTTGCTCAAGACATTTGCTAAAGTGGCTATCCCAATAGCCGCTATCGTAGGACCTTTGGGAGCCTTGGTAGCGGCCTTTGTAGCTCTCGACGGCAAAGTCACTGAAACGAACAAGTCGATGCTGGCCAATATCTCACTGGTGGAGATGGCGGGAACCCAATACACAAATACGAAAGATCAGATAGCAGATGCTGAGGAGGCTATGGCCCAATTCAGGGACACCGCTATGACGGACATGAATCTCCGTATGTTGGGCCTTGATGAGAAAGAGATGGGCCAGATTCTAGCTACAATGAATGAGCAGGGAATGCTCTTGGGGGATCTCAGAGAGCAGGGGGTAGGTTACTCTGAGGCATTAGAGGTAGCGCAGGTAGCAGCCCTGAACCTTGGCGTTGATGCCAGCGAAACCGCAGGACTTATTGGAACACTGGCAGACGTAACGTCGCAGTCTTTTGACGAAGCAGCCGCATCCCTCTCCCAGATTGTTTCCTTTGCACAGGAGGCGGGAATCAACACTAAGAAGTTCTTCTCGGTAGTTCAAAATGTGGTCGGAGAGATGGGCCTCTACAACTACAGGGTCACGGAAACAGCGGCTCTTTTTAGCAAGCTGTCGAACATCATGGACGCCAAGAGTGCCGAAGAGTTTACCACGCAGCTAGGGAGTGCTGTTAAAGATATGAGCGCCTTGGAGCGAACGTCCTTGGTTGTGGTAAACGGTCTGGGCATGGTCGCAGAGATGGCGGACAAGACGCAGCGTAGAATGGAACAGAGCCTTGACCCAGAGAAGATGATGTCGGCCTTTGAGAAGGTTGGAATGGCCGAACTGTTTGAGAAAGGGGATATCAACGAGGCTATGAAAAGCATGACTCGGACCCAGCGAAATGCCTTACAGTCCGCCATATCTGATGTAGATCAAGCCACGGGAGAAGAGTTCCGAAAGTACCGCAATGTCCTAGAGGCGAATCGGAATGATGTTATGGCGATGTCGGGCGTATTAGCTGATTTCGCTCTAGGGGACCAGATCAAGCTACAGGTAGGCGACCTTGAGAAAAAGCTGGGAATGCCTCTAGAGAACATGAACTCGGTTTTAGCAGAGAGTCAAGGTGTGTCCGAATCCCAGCTTAGGATGCTTAAAGCCATGAAGTCGGACCTGTCGGGTGACCTAGAGCGCCTTAGGATGGTCGATGAGGAAAAGTTTGACGAGTTGGCCGAGCAAATGGGCTACAACGTCGACCGGGCAGACGTTATGAATGGTAAGATGGATGCGTTTGACTTGATGAGTACGATGACAGAAAAGAAGCAAAGCGAACTCATCGATGAGCAGAAAGACCAGAAGACACTGGCGGAAAAGTCCGCGGAAATGCAGCGGTCGATGCTAGACACAATGAAGTACAAACTGATGGATCTCGTGTCTGGCATTTACAAAGCTATTCTCGACATCCACTCTGCTATCATGAAGTGGGGTTTCGAGGAGGAAGACGTTGGAGGCGAACTTAGGCGAGAGGCCCTTAATAGGGAATTTGACCTGAGAAGAGAAAGCCGGAAGGTTGCACAGATGCAACCCGGTGATGCCAAAGTAAGGGCCGAAGCAGAACTTGAAAGAAAGAGGAATGATATAGCAGCGCAACAAAAGAGAATCCAAGCTACTGAGGGGATGGATGCGGTAACTATTGGAGGCCGAAATCGGGACCGTAGAAAGACGGTTGAAATGATGGGACAGTACGGGGTTACTTCCATCACTGATTTGGAACGATTGGTTCAGGCTAGGAATAAGAGGCGGGGCACTCTTCGTGATACGGTAGGCAAGGACTTGGCAAGCAGAGGTGCTAAACCTTATGTTGTTAATGGCAAAGCGACCGTTTTGACTCCCGAGCAAGCGGCAGAAAGGCGGAAGACTGCTGCGAGCGTGTATGAGCCTACGGGTCCGAGTGGTCACCGTACAATGCAGCAGTATATCGCGTCAAAGGCCGAACGGCTTATGGGGGCAGAGGAGGCGGGTTCGGCGCAGGCCAGTAAGGATATAGAGTCGGCACTAAAGGACGGCTCTGTCACAGACAAAGAGATAAAAAAGCTGCAACAGGATCAGATTAACTTATTCGAGTCTAAAGGGATTAAGCTGGCCCCTGATGTGGCGGGTAGCTTGGCCAAAGCCATTGTTGATGAACAGCTTAAAGCCCAGATTCGTAAAGACGTATTGAAGGCCGGTTTCAGTAGGGGACAAGCGGCCCAGCTTACGGACCTCCTTATGTCGGGCGATTCTGCGGGCCTTGAGGAATTTGGTGCAGGTCTAGGAAAAGGACAAAAGGGCCAAGCCAAAAACCTGATGAGTAAGTACGTTCCTACAGTAGCAAAAGATGCCAAGATTATGACAAGTGGTGTCCCCATGCTGGACCTCCAAGCTGGTGATATTATTGTTGACCAAGAGTCTCTGGCCTCTACCTTGGCTGGGGGTAAGGGAGACTATGTACCGGAGTTGGTGCGCAAAGCGGGGGGTCGGGGTGGCGGCGGCGGTCTAAATGCCACCTTCAACATCTACGGGGGGAACACGTCTGAGATACGACAGACCATCCTAAAAGTGCTACAGGAATGGGAGCGCAAGAGGAGTATGAGCTAAGATGCCTACCGGATTTCCAGTTGCGTCCATACCAAGTGCTTTTTCGGGACCAAATGATGTCCGGGGCAAAATCCCTGTGCTCTTTCAGGTGCTCTCTTTGAACCACGAGGAGACTCTTTTACCAGAGGCCATGTTCCTCCATGTCAACCCCACTTCCTTGAGCCTTAATTACTCCAAGCTGGTTGAGAGGTTCCAGACTCGTGGGGGATGGCAAGAGCAACACTTCGGGGATGCGCTCACTACAATCTCCGCTGACGTGACATCGGGAGCCTTCATTAATGTGGACACCGGGCTGGCTGTTACGACCCGCAGAGACACCATCGCCTATGAGAAATTCTTGCACCTGCAAGAGATTTTCCACAACAACGGTTCGATCTACGACCGTAATGGGAATGTACAGTACCGGGGCCGTATCCGAATAACGTTTGAGGGCGGCATCTACGACGGCTCTTTTCGCAGCTTGAACATCAACGAATCTGCTTCAAGCCCCTTTCAGTTCACGGCTGACTTTGACTTTACGGTCGAAAAAGAAGTCACGTCATTGCTCATCTGAGGTATAGTCTGTGGCTGATGACGAATTCCAAGAAGTGCTTGGTACGTTCCTAGACGATGATACGGTACGACCCGACCTAACTCCAAGGCTCAACAAAACGTTCCGTAAGGCCCGTTCCGTGGTAGGGGAGTATGCTACCCTAGTTAACGGGCGGGGATACGAATTTCGGGCCTTCCCGTCACCGGTACAGGCAGTTAGCGGGGCTAAGAGGCCGCTTATTCCTATGCTCATTTCGGTCATACCCCCAGACAGGTACCCGACCGGAGAGACTGTCCGCCGTAAAATATCCGCCCCCCCACAGAATGATATTGCCTTGACCGCTGTGACCGAACGTTTCAGCCCACAGGCAGGTGGCTCTCGCAACATCAACCGGATACTACCTACCAGCCCCGAGGCGGCTGCTCGAATCGAGGAGCTACAGGGGTTACTAGCGTCCGGCAACCTTGACAGTCAGGCCACCACGAACGCCCAGAATGAGATAGACCGCCTCTTAGCCGAATCTCGCTTCATTGAAGTGGAGGTACCGGTAGGCACTCCCGCTGGCGAGGCACAACAGGTGCGTCGTACAGACAACTACCTAGACCAGTTACAGGATCGCTACCGCCAGTTCCAGCAAAACTCCCGAGAAGCGAAAGAGAGCATTGATCTCCAGAACACGCGCATCACGGGACCAAACAAGACCGAAGTTAACGACCCCTACTCCCGGTTACAGAGCATTAAGCGTCAGCGGGAACGGACAGTGAAAGATGACCTTGAATTCTTGCGCCTACAGGCGGAGAATATGTCCTCGCTACCCCCGCTCTTCATGTACGTCAACCCGACGACTTTCGCCAAGGGATACGCACATATTGTCTCAGACGGTAACAAGACTAGGGACGGTTACACGGTAGAGCATTGGGGCGAGCAGTTGCCTACGATAACTGCCACAGGGCAGGTAGGAGCCTTCTATGTCAACAGCGAGGACAGGCTCGGGCGCTCCGCAGGTGGACTGGCGGTGTCTGCCCGTAAAGGTTCCTTTGCTTACCAGCAATTCTTGTCCCTTTTCCAAGTATACCGCTCTAACGGCTACATCTACAATGCGGGCGGTCGTATTTCGCTGGTAGGATCTGTGACCATCCTCTACGATAATGTCCTCTACACAGGCTCTTTCAGTTCGATGTCGCTCACCCACTCCGAAGAGAAGCCCTTTACGTTTGACTACAATTTCAGCTTCACGGTGCGTTTCGAGCAGACCATCAAAGACCTCTGATGCCTCTTATCCTCCGAAATGCGAAACCAGTAGTAGGCGACTATGTGGTGTACTACGAGATTGATTACTTCGAGGATGGGGATGGCTGGGAGGTGTACCCCTGCTTTGAGGTATTTCTAGCCGAGTTTCGGGGTTTGAATAATCCCCGTATGAATTTCCTGTGGGGTGGTAAGAAAGATGAAGTCATGTGGGCCGTCATTGAAACGGGAGCATTCTTTTTCTCAGCCATCGAAAAATACAGCCGGATAAGCAGCTACAAGTATATCGACACTATTCCTCAGGATAGGTTTTTAGGCGTCGTTTGTGGTAAGATAGAGGCCGATGATCCGGGAGTGGTTAAGGACTACCTCAAAAGGGTGGTACAACACTACCGCCCCTTGTTTGAAGAGGAAATGAAGGACTTGGTATACGACCTTGCGACTGAGGAATTGTTTTGAAATACGCCTTGTACTTAGATGATGAGCGCAGTCCCTCGGTGGAAGACCGCCCTTGGGTGATTGTTCGCACATCGGATGCTTTCAAGCAGGTGATCTTGGAGAAGGGTCTACCCTCTTACATTTCATTTGACCACGACTTGGGAGAAGGTTCTGAGAATGGGTATGAGTGCCTGAAATGGTTCGGTGATTGGTGCATGGACCACGGGGTTGATATGCGAGGCATTGAGATGAATGCGCACACGGCGAATCCTGTGGGACGTGATAATATGGTGGGGTACATCGCCAGCTATGCTCGCTTCCGTACCGACTTCGTAGAAGAGCTAGTGCCGGAGTACGCCAAGTGTGTCGGAGGCACGCACGGCCCTATGGTGTATTCAGTGGAAAGCACCAACCTATATCGCAAGCCGATGTTCATGTGCACGACCTGCGGCTTTGGGTGCTCGGCACGCTAATGCGTCTATATCTAGCGGCAGTAACACTGGAGAGTTATGTTTGAAGGGACTTACAAGGCGAACCGACGACCCGTAGAAACGACGGCACCGGATTGCCTTGTCTACATCCAAGGCGAACTAAGCCTCCCCTCAGGGGCAAACCCATACCGCCGCATCAACATTCAGCCACTCATCAACTCTGTTTCGGTAAACGTAGGACTTGATGGTGGTTCGGCTTCTGCTTCCATTGACCTCCACATACCCCGCCACTACCTAGACGACATTTTTGTGGGGGGCCAACTCTCTATCACGACCATGATGGAGGTCCAGATATACATGAAGGGCCAGTTCACGGTCGGCGGCGCTGGTCAGTTCTACCCGGTATTCTGGGGGATCACGACATCTGTGAGCGAGAACTACAGTGCCGGTGAGCACACGGTTTCTATCTCATGCTCGGACATCCTTTACTGGTGGGAGAACCAACAGATAAACATCAACCCATCTTGGCTAGGGGCGAGGAAAGACCAAACACAACAGTTCAACCTAGAGGGCAATTACTTCACGAAGAAAAATCCTTACTCCATCATGTATACGCTGGCGCGCCGTGTTTACGGTGATTCCATGAACGTGCGAAACATGGGCGTTCCCGGCACCGGGTTCCGTTCAGAGGCTCCAGAGTCTCAAAGACGCAGGCTCATGGCGTATTGGTCCAGACGGTGGGGTCGTATCGGCCAGTCCCTTCGGATGTTTGGCCCTACGGGACAGGTTCTACAGGGGGATTTGCTACAGTTTGCAATCGACCCCCGAAAGTTCCGACGTAGTAAAGCAGGCAGTGCCGCTAAGATAGATGGCCGCTTCTACGATGCGTTTCAGCAGGGGGACATTGACTTCTCACAGGTGTCGCCGTTCGCTCTCGTGTTCTCACAACTCCAGAGCCTTGAACTCTATAACTCTGAGTTCGAGACTCGTCTGGGCATCGCCAACCAAGTCAAAGAGGCTATCGGTTACGAATTCTTCATGGACGTGACTGGTGAACTCATCTTCAAGCCACCCTTCTACAATCTAGACGTACGACCGAACTTTCCTGTGTCGTGGATACGGGATATTGATGTCATCTCGTGGGGTTTCGCTGAGAACCCCCCAGACGCCACTTTCATCGAAGCCACCGGCTTTCAGTTTGGGGACCAGCGGGTAGGACTTGCAGACGAGATTCAGCCTAAGGCTACTTACGTCGATTACCGGCTCGTCCAGAAGTACGGGTGGAAGCCCGGATCGTTCTCCTCAGAGTACATTGGGTCACGGGATTTCGGCGGTTCAAAAGCTCTCTTCTATCACCTTGTGGACATCCTTGATAAGCAGAACGCACGAGTCAACAATGGCACGGCCACGATCCCGCTCCGTCCAGAGCTTCGGCTAGGCTACCCTGTGTATGTAGAGGGTAAGGACGCCTATTACTACCTCGAATCCCTCAGTCACACCTTCTCGTACGGCTCAAGGTGTACCACGCAGGCCACCCTTATGGCCCGCCGCCAGAAGTTCTATGCAGACTTCGGTAGCTGGAACAAAGAGAATCTGGAACCAAAGCCGGGAGACACCGCAGACCCCGGCCTTATCCCCCAGAACATGTACAAGAGGCCCATTGACCCCACATCAGGCACCCCCGTAGGCGACCGCAATGTTATCCTTGCCTATCAGCCTTCCAAAGATTTAGAAGCAGATCACGGGGAGGTGAAAACATTTGATGAGCAAGGGGATAACGATGCGGCGGGTGCTCTCAGGCGGGACCTCGTAGACTTGCGCTCACAGTTTGGTACCTCCGGCCCTAACAAGTACGTCTTTAAGATTGACCCTAACCGAGACAAACCTTACCGGTCCAATGACACGAACGAACGGTCGTCAGGCCCGGTCACCCACATCGAGGACGACCGGCAGAAGGACATCGAGGACGACCGGCCTATTACCGTCAATGCCGTGATCTTGCCTGTCTCAGACGAGAGGGGGTATGAGGTTATCGGAGGATATGAGTATGGACGGAGGGTGACGCTTGGGACAGAGGGATTTGTCTACGATAAGGACGAGACAGACATCCGAGTAGACGGCTTACTTACCATGCAGCCTCAGAATCAGCGGGGAGGTACGACTACTCAGAATCTTAATCCCGACCTGTCTAACCGCGCCGCCACCGCCCAGAAAGCCAACGTCCAGAAGGATAAGACCTTCTTGATAGACCCCAATAACTATGGGCGACTCTTGACCGAGGTACGTCCCCCGGAAATCACCAGCCACGACTTGGTGGGCCTTGCCCGTCTGGAAGCTACCGAGTTGGTAAGTAAGCTGCAAAAGCAGCGGCTAGAGGGTGCGACACCCTCGACACCTTCGAGGCCGGATACGCCCCCAAGTGAGCAGGGCATCTCCCGCACCTCGACATCCGCACAGTCTATCCGAGGCCGAACCTTCCGTTACAACTCAAACGTAGCGGCGTGGCGTACTACGATACGCTCTGTACGCTCAGAGTTTGGCTACTCTGAGGAAACTTACAGTGACGAGACCCTTTTAGCGATTATCCATACAGAGAGTGCTGGCAACGCCAACGCCCGTAGAACCAATAAGGATGGGAAACTGTCTCAGTTTGTAGGTCTTTTTCAGATAGGAAAGGACAATGCTTCTGACGAAGGTCGCAAAAACACGGACTTCGCCGGGAACGGTGCCCTGTCTATTCAGCACTTCTTGGAGTATCAAGATGCCTACAAAGACAGACATCAAGGTGACCCCCGCAAGCAAGCCATTCTGTGGAAGGCAGGTCCCGGTGCCCTTGATGCATACAACAGGCAAGAGGCCGCTGGCGCTTCTACACAAGCACTTGAAAACTGGCTGGCCAACTACCCCCCCAGCAAAGAGAAGAAGTGGGGCGTAGACGAATACGCTTCGAGAGTAAAGGCCGCTGCGCAGGTTTGGACGGACGCCATTACGGGTGATCCAAGCCCTTCCGAGGACGAGGCCAAAGCTATTGAGGATGCCGCGAGCAATTCGACGGCGGCACCCCCTGTACCTGAGGATAACGGTATCAAGGGGTCGGCTACAATTGCCGATGAAGCTGATGACCCTGTTGCTTCTCAGGTGGTCAACACGGTCGGCTTGCCTGTAGTCGAATCTGACATTGAGCAGCAGGTCGAACTGTTTGAAAACCGCTTAGAAGAAAACCTTGCCGCTGGCATCAACGCCCTGCCCGCAGACCTAAAGCCCCCTCGTGACCCTAGTGTCGTACCGATTATTACGAATTTCTTGCGCTCAATTTACGCCGATGCTTTCCAAGTCGGTAAGAGCAGAGAGGCCGAGCTTCGCGGGGAGACTAGGCGCATTCCTAGAGTGCCCGATGCCGCCTCTATACCAACAGAGACACCGCCCCGTAAAACCTTTGTGGATACACCTTTAAGTCGGTCGGAGATTGCAGAGGCATTGGAGGAAGGCCAGACCTACCAAGACCTGTTTCAAGAGGGCGGAGCAGTTAGGAACCTCCGGGAGTCTTTTGAGGACGTCGAGACGGCTTCTTCTAACCTGTTGGATGCAGCAGATGCTCTGAGCCAGTTAGGTTCTGACGATGACGAGGAAGGATAATGGCTGATCGATATGGACCACCAGCACCTATTAGTGAGAGGCCCTTACGTGCGAAGATGCAGGGGCACAAGGGACCGCTGCGCTTTGCCCTCCGGGTAGGTCAAATCACTCGCATCGACTATGAAAATTTCGTGTGTGACATTCAGTGGCGTCAAGGTGCAACACCACCGGCCCGTGAAGTTCAAATCAGCGGTTCGTATTGGTCAAAGCGAGGCTTTCTGGGCGCGATGCCTGAGGTAGGGTCTGTGGTGATATGTGGATTTTCCGCTGCTCATGA
>Ga0306866_1000038_pt1 | contig 54762 bp, 68 predicted proteins | sample AntRauTorckE5432_FD_190450 | JGI IMG/M metagenome (GOLD analysis project Ga0306866, IMG submission 190450) | Saline lake microbial communities from Rauer Islands, Antarctica - Metagenome Torckler E5 #432 (v2) (version 2) | ecosystem: Environmental > Aquatic > Non-marine Saline and Alkaline >...
AAAAACCCCCTTGGATAATCCAAGGGGGTTTTTTGCGCGCTAGTCACTCCTCTTCGTCGTCTGTAGCCTCTTGAGGCTCCCACACGCTATCGGGTAAGGGTCGGAAGCCCCAAGGCGCGTAGAGAGCGAAATTGACCTCCAGGCAAGCCAGCACTCGCGCGTCAATGTCCTGACCGTAGAGCCGTAGGGATTTGTTGCTGGCGGCTAGAAGGGTACGGCCCGTGCCTACGGCAGGGTCCATTGTTTTGGCGTGAGGGTTGACCTCTCCCTGAAATACCATCTGCTCCATCAACGACGTGACGCCCATAGGAGTGGGGTAAAAGGCTGCCCCGTTCTTGCCGTGGCCAGCTTCGGCGTACCAGTGGCCGAAGTAATCATAAGGGTAAAGCAGCATGGGATCAAGATTGAACACTTGATAAGCGATCACGTCGCAAGGAAGGTCGTCAATGGGATTCTCGGGCTTATCTGCCAACCCTCCCAAGGACCACCTGATCCAATCTACAAGCCACTCCATAGCCCTGTAGCGGTGGACCTTGCCTTGGAGGGCGCACTCAAGGGTATGGTCGAGCATCTTGAGGACGGAAGGGTGGGGTGACTCTTCGAACTCTATTTGGGGGATTGGGTCCTGGGGAGGCTTCATGTCAGCCCACGCGTAGACCCAATAGGCCCAGCGTCCCCATAGGATACTCTCAGTCTTGTACATGACGTCGAACATCCAGCCGGAACCCTTCATGTCTACACAGTCATGATCAAGATCAACTTCGGAGTAGGGTTTGAGTGGGATAGGGAGGGTCTTCAGGTGAGCACGGATATCTTCACGGGTCTTCATAGGAACCTCATTACAGTGGTGGGGGGAGACCCTACCGTCTCCCGACCTGCAAGTCAACCTCGTTAGTCTTCTAATACCTCGTGATCTATGCAGGGATTTCCCCTGGATTTCAGATCACGAGGTATTTTATGTCTTGGACACAGCGAACTCTATTTGAGTGTATCCCCTCCGAAGAGAAAGGGCTATCGTTCTACTATCTCCCCTTGACGGGCACGCAGCAAGAAGCATTCAGGGCGCAGTATCAGAAAGTTGATACGATCCTTGAACTCGCATTAGCCGTGTTCTGCGCACGCACCATGCTCTTCAAGGTGACTAAAAAAGACTCGACGGTACCCAAATTCTTCACGTGGCCAGAAGACTTGGAAGACCAGCATGTGATTTTGAGCAAGATCCCCGACTCAATCATTCTTGAAGTCGGGTCCACCATTATGGGATGGCCCAAGAGTTCCGATGAAGACAACGCCATGTTCATGCACCGCGTCATGAACGATCTGACAGGTAACGACGACCCCTTCGAGGTATGAGCTATGGGTGCAGGACCAAGAGACAGAAAGACTACAGTAAAAGAAAGGTCCAACCCCACGCATCCTGTACAACCGTTGAACTTCAACGTCCTCTACGGGTTCTCGGCAGACCTTAACGCCTTTGACCTGTATTGGGATGACCCAGGTATCCTCTGTGGCAACGCTGCGTTCAACGTGCTGGGCGTGAACATCTATCGCGCGTATGACTCCGAGTTAGGTCCTTATGAGCGTCTGAACGCCGTCCCCTTGGGCGCCACGTTCTATCGTGATGAAACCCTCAACGATCTAGTCGTCGAGGAAGACGTGACGAATGCGTTCCTCGCATCGGGCGATCTGGACGATGAGTCGGGACGATACATCTTCCGAACACAAAACTACCCTATAGTCAAGCCTGAATCCGAAGCCGTGCCTGCGGAGTATCCAACGGACGTCACCGTCGTCATTGATGGTGTCGAGGTTGTACCCTTGCGTGTGTTTGGAAACACAGGTGAGATTGAGCTACGCACAGACCAGTTCTATGACGTCGCCACGAACGCGCTGATAGACCCTATCCTCCCCCGCCCCGATTCTGTGGTGACCTGCACGTACCGCTACAACACCAACTTGGTTGAGAATCAACTCGGCAGGAAGATGTTCTACCGCATCACCACAGTAGCTACCAGGGATGAATGGGACGGCGAGCTAAGAGAGACACCTCTTGAGTGGACAGACGCCAAGAGCGTTGACCACATTGAGAACCTTGACTATATCTGGAGGGAGGCTATTCGCCGGAACTCTTGGATTCTGGACCAGGGCGGGGAGCGTGTCAAGGTATTCATCCGCAAGTGGAACGGCGAGAAGTGTGTCCAGTGCGTTGATGACGAGTACAATCAGGCTCGCAATGATTGTCACACATGCTTTCCCCCAGGGACCTTGGTTCGCGCGGAGAGGGGATATGTCCCTATCGAAGATATTCAAATCGGGGAGCGGGTTCTAACTCATGATGGCACGTACCAAGAGGTACTGGCTACGATGGAGACGCCTTTTTCGGGAAATTTGGTAGAGCTACGCACGTCTATATCTGCCTCTAAAATTCTCGCTACACCTGATCACCCTTTCTACACGGTGCGAGGTCTTCATAGCCTTTCTACCTCTAAGTGTGGTCCGGGTGCTATGTGTGTTCCCTACATTGAAAATGGAGACGGTTTGATGGGCCGATATGATGTCCGTCAGTTGCCTAGCGGAAATTGGCACGCTAGGTCTCAGATGAGAGGGTCCCGAGGAAAAGGCAGGAAAGTTCTGGGTACGTTCTCCAGTGAGTCGGAAGCGAAGCACGCCATTGACTTATACCGTGATATATATGCCCCCGGACATTACCTCGCGTGGGATGAGGCCGCGAATTTGGAAGACGGGGACTGGGTAGTGGCCGGATGGCCTTCTCAAGAGTCTGACGTGGACACCATAGAAGTACCTTCAGAATACCGGGGAACTTCGGACTTTGGTCCGGCACGAAAAGGACCGTCTTCTTATGAAGTGACGTCTGACTTCTTATGGGTGATTGGTCTATATCTTGCGGAAGGAAGTGCTTCCAATAGATCTATCACCTTTGCGTTACATCAAGATGAAACTAATTTTGTAGATAGGTTGAAAGGCTACTTCACTTCTCAAGGCTTTAACGTCAGTGTTTATGCTATCCAAAATAGTCTTGGAATTGTTGTTGCGGTACACAGCAGCACTTTGGCAGAGTGGTGGCCGGAGTGGCTGGGCAAGACGTGTTATGTGAAGTCTATTCCTGAAGAGTTGCTGTCACTTCCTAGCGATAAGTTGCAGTACCTTCTTGAGGGAATTTACGACGGTGATGGTTGGAAGGGGGGACTTGAGATTACTCAAACGTCTGAAGTCCTAGCCCTTCAGGTCTCCGAGATCCTTCATCGCTTGGGCAAGCAGCCCTTGCTTCGTCGCCAAATCTCTCAGGTTCCTATTGAACCTTCAGGAAACATGAGGGCTACAGCGTATTGTGTGTCTTGGGAATCCGATGACTTTCACCACCACAACCGAAAAGGTCGCTGGGACTTCAAAGAAGAAGCGTTACTTTCACGTGTTAGTGAAGTGGAGCGCATTCCCTATGAAGGCCCTGTTTATAACCTTACGGTAGCGGCTAACCACACTTATGTTGTACAGGGGGTTGTGGTACATAATTGTTACGGCACAGGTATAGTTGGCGGCTATGAAGGCCCCTTTGAGATCAAGATATCACCTCCCGACTCCGAGAAGCGTATCAACTTCGACCAGTACGGGTTCAATCTTGAGCAAGTCCAACAGGTGTGGACGGGACCCACTCCAATGCTATCGCAACGCGATTTCATTGTCAAGCAGAACAACGACCGGTATTCGATAGGCCCTGTGACCATGTTCTCTAACCGAGGCAATGTTCTGCAACAGGAGTTCACGATTGACGTGAGGGATGAGAACGACATCATCTATGAGGTCCCTGTTACAGGCGTGGCAGGGTTGACGTATCCTGAAACCCGTACAATGGATTGGGACGACCCTCAAGACGAGACCAATTACCCTCAAATCACTGAGGATGAGAAGGTCCCGGACTCTATTGAGGAGCGCGGAAGGACTCCTACCTACGAAAACATCAATCACAAGGCGTAAGGTATGTCGAAGCGTGTCGGCTCTTTCTTAGCTGTTGACTCCGAATACACTAACCGTGTAAAGAGGAGGCTTCAAACCTTTACAATGGAAGACTTGTATCTTCATACCTCGGTCGATGCAGCGGTTTACTCTGTATCTCCTGCGGGAGAGGTTGCCCGTTGTACTGCTGAGCCGATGACGCAGGCCGTGTTGACGGTCGTGCTCAGGCGGAGATGGCTACACGATCTTCGCACCGAGTCGGGGGATGACAGTTGGTTATTGGATTACATGACAAAAGACCCCGAACTAACGCTTGACTGGAACCTTCTTGAGAATTCTTTGATAGAAGGCGAAGGTGATGGAACTTAGACCCCCTTACATAGAGATATACCATGTCTGAACGTACCAAGATTGCCCGAAAAGTCGCACGTCGCGTCTTTCTTAGCTACTACAGTGATGCCCTCCCTACAAAGACGGCGTTCAAAGCCTCAACACCCCTGCACAAGATGATGGGAGAAGTCCTCTCCCGTTCGATGGGCATTACAGATGCCCCCGAGAAGTTTTTCACGGATGCCGAGGCTTACCTTGAGGGAGTTCTTGACCAAGAGGGTCTTGATATGGACCTTGACGACCCCGAGGTTTATCCTCACATCCGTTCTGCGATCAACGAGATCGCCAAAAAAATGGACCTGATCTGAGATGAAAACCAAGGGGAAAACCAACGGTGATGTTCCCACTGACCGAGATATCCGCAAGGCGACCGAGGACACCCTGGAAAGGCTGGGTTCAGTTGCCATCAAAGCCTTTCAAAAAGAGGTGCGGAGATCGTCTTGGAACCGGACCCCAAGCCGTCTCTTGAACTCATTCAGTTATGAGGTCAAGAACGGAGCGCTCAAGGTCACGTCTGACCACCCTGCGGCAATGTATCTAAATAAAGGGGTCAAGCCGCATAGCATGTCCTACCTTGAAGATGCCAAGAAGCCTATTCCTATCATAACGGAGACGGGTGAGTTGATATACAGGACGGCCTCATCACAGAGCCTGTCCGATGGTTCATGGAAACACCCAGGTATCTCGGGTAAACATTTCATGGAACGAGGTCAGGATGCCGCTGTAAAGGCTGTAAAGGAAGAGCTTTTAAAGACCTACAAGGAATTGCTCAAGCAAGCCTTGAAGGATTAAACCGTATTACACGGGAAGATAATACCACCCCCGACACCTTATCTTGGTGGTCGGGGGTTTTTAGTCTGGAGGAAGTATGCAATTTATCGTGATAAAAGGTAACGTCAAGGGAGGTCACCAGATTATTGATCTGGGGCTCAACATCGCGTTTGGGGAGGAAGTGTCTATCCCACTCCAGAGGGCCGGTTGGTCCCGCGATCTGATGTTCTCAATCAAAAACAACTCGGTGGTCAAAATCGGTCAACGAGAGCACCGTCCCGCTCCGTTGCCTCCGCAGGCGCGTAAGCCTCCCGTAGCCGCTCCGGTACGGGTCAAGAAAGCCCCCAAGAAGCCCCTACCCCCTCGCCTGCCTCCATCACCCCCGGCCTCCCAGGAAGTCGAAGACCTGAAGGCTATGAACCGCGCCCTTATGGAAACCCTGGCGGATCTGACCTCTTCTCAACGTGAACTGGTGAGCAAGATAGACGGGATGGTCACACAAGGCCCCTTGCAGGCTCCCACGCGGGCTGGAAGGCCCAGACCTGCACACGACCCCTCGCAGCCTGACCGAGAGCGTGAGGCGGACGATTGGGACGAAGAGGAGCCCGTGATCTTCCTCCCGTCCAAGATCAGGAGCGACACCACTGTTGTCTCGGAGTCGACGTCGGTACAAGAGGAAACAAAAGATGCGAGCGACAAAATGGACGCCGCCTCCGAAGCGTTAGCGTCTATAGGAAAGGGTGGCAGCAAGAAGCGCCGTCCGAGGAAAAAGAAAGAAGAGTGATGCCCGAAGCGTTTGCACTTCACATCGCCACTCCCAAATAAGAGGTAGACATGAGCGACGATACTGTAAAAGAAGACGAAGAGACGAAGACCCCTACCAAGAAGGCTGTTCGCCGTAAGAAGACTCCGGTAGAGCCCGAGTTGGGTGTGGGACTGGACGTGGGCACCATGAACCTTGTGTCAGCCCGAAAGGTAGGTAGCAAGGTCCATACCAAGAGGCAGAGGGATTGCTTCCTTGACCTTGACCCTGACGCCAAGAAGATGCTCAAGATGGCGGCGGACGTATCTTACATTGAGCAAGAGGACCGTCTGTTGATTCTGGGCGATATGGCCATTGAGACGGCGAACATCTTCGGTAAGGAGGTTCGGCGTCCTCTGTCGAAGGGGATCATCTCCAGTTCTGAGATTGACGCTATGGAGGTCTTGGCGATCCTTATCGAGAACGTGGTCGGCCCACCCCTTGAAGATGGCGAGGTGTGTTACTTCTCAATCCCTGCCGCGCCTCTGGACAATCCCGAACAGGATGTACTTTACCACGAGGCTGTGTTCGAGCGTATCCTGGGAGACCTTGGGTATGACGCCGTGTCGGGCAACGAAGCCCTGGCGATTATTTACGCGGAGTGCGCAGACACGATGTTCTCGGGCATTGGCATTAGCTTTGGTTCAGGGATGACCAACGTGGCCATGTCTTACAAGACAATCTCTATCGAGGACCTTGAGTTCTCGGTGCAGCGTGGAGGCGATTGGATTGATGGGTCTTCAGCACAAGCTGTTGGCGCCACCTCTTCCAAGATGTGCATGATCAAAGAGGGCGGGATCAACCTCATGGACCCCTCTGAAGGTCCCGAGAAGCACCAGCGTGAGCGTGAGGCTCTGGTGACCTATTACCGCGTCCTGATCTCTTACGCGATTGACAAGATCGCCAAGAAGTTCAAATCCTCCAAGGGTAACGTTGAACTCAAAGAAGCGATCCCTATCGTGATCTCGGGCGGCACGTCCCTTGCTAACGGCTTCCTTGAACTGTTCACGGAGGTCTTCGAGAAGAAGAGGAAGCGCTTCCCCATTGAGGTGAGCGAGATCCGCCACGCAGACGACCCCATGACGGCAGTTGCTCAAGGGCTTCTGATTCAGGCTATGCAGGAGTACGTGGACGAGTAATTTTGAGGATCTTTTAGTACGCAGGTGGAACTGAGGGCCTTACGTCCTCGGTTCTTTTTGTTTAGGAGACCAAGGATGTTCAAGTATGAATTCACCCCTCAAATAATCCAACAAATCAATTCTGTAGCCTCTATGGTTATGGGCCGCGATATGATGGGTTGGAGAGCGGGTAAAGTCTCTGAAAAGAGTGTTAAAGACCTAATGGAGAATTTAAACGTTCTCTATTGGAATCTCACCACCCTAGCTCCTCGTAAGAAGTCTGCTATTAGGGACCTGTACAACGTACTGAATGCCTTAAAACCTGTTCAGAAAGCACCCCCCGAACGCCCTGCGAGTCCTAATCACTCCAGGCAAGATTTGCGTCAACAGCTACAAGAGATTAAACGTCGTCAAGAACAACGACGTAGCTCGTCTTCCCCCCTCAAAGGATTCCTCAATGGATATTAAAGCAGAACTCATCAAGTTGGGGGAGACTTCCCCCGAACTTCGCCCTCACCTTACTCCTGTGTTGGATAAGATCGCGTCTGAACGTCACGTCGAAGCGGCTGTAGCCGCGTCGTCTTTGGAAGGGGCTATTGAAGGACGCCTTCGTGAGATCGTTCAGATGATGGCAGGGATGATCGGTAAGCTCCCACGCGCCACGCTCCGTATCACCAAAATGGGTGAAGAGTATGGAGATCACGTCTTTGGCGTGATCAAGGACAAGTCCCAGTACCTTGCGGATGTCCGCATGAGGTATGATGGTAAGGTACTGCACGTCATGTGTGACGGTATTGGGGAAGGGCGTGGCTTCAAGCTCAAGCTCCCAGGGCACCTTCCCGCTCAGGCCGTAGCCAAGGCTATTCTTGCTGAAGTTACCGCTCCCTTCGTCTGATAGACTAGAGTTAGGTCACTAAACAGACCACAGCGCACAAGAGCGCCTATCCTTCTAAGTAGGATAGGCGCTCTTTTCTTTTGTTTATCGGGTTGATGTGTACATCAATAAAGAGGTCAGCTATGTATTACTATCTAATGGGCGCGCTTAAACGTAAAGTTTTGCTTGAACTCAAAGATTGCTTCCGGTACTATTTCCCACAGCACCAAGATATCATCGAGTACATCAATCACAAGTATTCGTTTGAAAACAGGCCGCAGAAAGGAATCGTCGTCACGAACGCAAGCGCCAACCCTATGCGTCTGAGCGCTGACAACTTCCAAGGGACCGTGACCTCTTACGTCATGCTCGCAGGTCTTGAGAACCAACAGGGGCTCGCACTGGAGTGGGTTAAAGAGGACACTCTATTGCTCCAGCAAACGGGAGGTAACTTCCCTTCGCTCCCAGGCGTCTATTACATTGAGATTTATGACAAGGCACGGCTAGAGAACACCTTGACGCCTGCCGAGTTTACTGATGTGCTGACCAATGAAGGGGACTACCCTTTTTACTTCTACGTAGACCCTTTGATTTCGGCACGGCGTGAGCCGCTTCTCTTGTCTACGGGAGTGGAGACCACAGCTACCGTGATGAATGTCCCCTTCGTTCCTGGGTCATTCCGACTGTTGGCAGACGGATCGTACCTCGAAACAGGAACCTCTTTGGTGCTCACGGCGAGCGAGAGCTTGTTTATAGGTCGTGAGAGCGAGTCGGAGGTTGATTTAGGGTTACCCTATGGTCGGGTCACTCCTGTAGCGGAGACGGCTAATGTGGAGCCCTATAGCATCCAAGCCGGTAGTAATGACGTGGTAGAATTCACCTTAGACGGGTTGAACATCTCGGTGACCTTGACGCCAGGGTTGCGTACCGCGTCGCAGGTAGCTACAGACCTGCGAAACGGTCTATATCAAAGCGGAGTGCCTGCACAGGATCTGGGTGTGGAGGCGACTGATGCCGGGACTGTCTTGATTCGGGCTTCTAATTCCCTGGACATAGCTTCAGACCTTTTGTCGACGGCCAACGCGACCCTTGGTTTGACTGAGGGCTTTGTCTCTCCCACGCTTACGGGGTTCCTCTTCCCAGAGTACGCCGTCAAGCCTGCTACGATCCCTATCACGGTGAACGGGACGACAGTTGACTTTGAAATATACCAGGGTAAGATTGACCCTGATGTTCTCGCGGCAAGGCTGCAAGCTTCGTTTGGGGCTGGAGAACTCTCTGTAGAGGCCGTTGAGGCGGGAGACTATACGGTTGACCCTACCCAGGGTGTCGTGACCCTGATGCAACCCCTCTCCCCAGGCACGCGAGTTGAGGCTGATTACAAATACCCCACCAATTCAGTGGGGCCTTTTGGGCTCAATCGGGACCGGTCCAATAACAAGGCGATCCCTGGCGTGGTTCTTGCCTTTGGTAAGCAGCTTCGGGACGGAGACAAACAAGCCGTGGTGGTACACGACTCCAGGGTGCAGGCTGCCAGTGAATACGGCGGCAGGTGGGAGATTTCGATTGAACTTGACATCATCGCTCGTGATCCCATGACCCGAGAGGAGCTTTCGGACCTTCTCCTGATGTACTTCTTTGCTATTCGTAAAGAGGCGTTGACAGAGGAAGGGCTTGAGCTTATGGATATTTCGTTCGGGGGTGAGGTTGAAGAGACCTACGATGATACATCGGGTGACTACTACTTCAACTCTTCGATTTCGTTGACGTTCCAGACCGACTGGGCTATTCATGTTCCCAAGCCATTGATGATTGAACGGATCGTCCCCACCTCATTCCGCGCGCGCGCCGAGGCTGCCGGGACAGGCAATGCTCCCGAGAGCAACCTGATGCGTCCTCTCACAGCGGACCAACTCAACTTGGAGAAGGTAGGTAAGATGTATATCAAGGGACGCAACAGCGACTTTGAGTCTATCAGTTAAAACTCGAAGAGGTCAAGGAACCTCTGGTCCAAGAGGTCGTCCTCTTCTGCCTTGTCCCTCTGGAACAGGGGCTTCCCCCCTTCCTTTCCTATCTGCCTCACAATACGTTCGTGCTCTTCAAGCTCTTTGAGTGCTTTGGTGAGCGTGGCCGTAGGGTTTTTGTACAGGCTCAGTTCAGGCGGGGCTGTGTCATTGAGATCGTCTACCACGAACGGATCGTCGTGGGACATCACGAAGTCTTTGGCAGCCGTACGTACACGCTTCCAGTGGGTGACATACACGCTGTCCTCATGGGATGCGGGATACCCTGCCAGGATGTCACGGTTCTCCGCGACGAGTAGCAGGCGCTCTTTACGAAGCTTACGTTTGTACTCTTTACTGATCTGGGAGTCTTGGACTTCAACGAGCTTCCCGTCTTCCCAGACCAAGAGTCCGGGTCTGATCCATCGTCCCAGGTCTTCCCACTGGTGTAAAGTCTCCTCATTCGGAGAGGCTATGACCACGCCCCATATCTCATCTGCGAGATGTTTGCGGTCCAGCTTGCTTATCTGGCGTCTAAGGCTCTTGCCTGCACCCTTCTTCATTTCGATACCGACCACATGGTCTGGACAGTGACAGGGGCCAGTGTGAGCGACGTGATCAACGAACGTCGTGGCTTTGAATACCGCAACCTCGCCATGAACGCAGTAGCCCTTTTGTCTCCAATACTCTTGGACGTAAGGGCTAAGTGCGATTTCTGTTTTAGGTTTCATGGTATTTGCCATTGTCTTTTAATGTTATCTAGAAGGTAGGAGTCTGTCTCCTGTCAAAGCTTGGAGGTTTGAGATGCCGATGTATGAATTCCAGTGTCCTGATTGCAGCCTTCTATTCGAGAAGCTGATACGCACCAAAGATGAGGATACCATGCCATGCCCTTCTTGTAAAGGGGAGGCTACCAAAAAACTTTCAGGTTTTGGTTTTAAATTTGGTAGCGGTCAGACTCCAGGCAACACAGGCGTGGACAGCCTGGACCGAAGCATAGACAAAACCGTAGGGCGCGACGCCGAGGTACGATGGGAAGCCATCAAAGACAGGAACGCGCGCAAGCGTGCGATTCAACACCAAGTGGGCGGGGATACTCCGGTACCCCTGACGAAGAACCCTCACACGGGTGAATATCAGCCTGTACCTGAAAGCGAATTGCCTCGGATTCAAGAGTTACACGTAGAGTACCAAGAGGCGTATACGGAACATACGAAGTCTCGTGAGGAGAGAGGTCAGAGCAAGTATTTGGACTCAGACCCTTATGAAAAGTTTAAGAAGAAGCAGTCCTCTAAAAAGTAGAACTTCGATAAAGATTTGATAGCTACGTGAAGCGAACCCGGCGTTGGTTTGATCACCGGCTCTGACCAAAGAGGCACAACATGGCAAATGGACCCTTTCAATCTTACACTCCCCCTGGTGTCACCACGACAACACAGGTAGCTAACTCTCTGTCTGGACCACCAGCGGGGATTCAAATTCCTGTATTCTTGGGGGTTGGGCAGGAGACGCTTACGGCGACAGACCTTGAGCTTATTAGGGGTTCATCGTCGTCAGTCGACCAGCAAATCGTTAACGAGGACGCGGGCACACGCTTCGTTCTGGATAACACCAACCCTTCCAACCCTATCTTGGGCGCCGCAGACGGGGCTTCTAGCCTCTTGCGTGTTCAGAACTTCCCCATTGTGGTGGGAGACGGGCAGGGCCTGACCTCAAATCGTCCCCAGGACGTACAGGTCTCCGTTGACGGCGTTCCCGTTGTCGTCGGACGCGTAGAAGGTTCTACCGGAATCGTTCAGCTACAGCTTCCCCCTCCTGTTGGAGCCGAAGTGCGTGTAACGTACTCCTTCAACCGTACGGATACGCTCATCACAGATGACGTCTCCGAACAGGTTACAGCGGACTCGGCTGTCCTCAAGGCTTCTGTCCCCGGCGCTTACGTCGTGGTAGGGGGCCAAAATGACGTTCTGACGCTCACAGTGGACGGGGCCGTTGCCTCTATCCCTCTGTCGGCTGGAACCTTCTCAGCGGCCAATTTGGCGATTGACATCAACTCGGCGCAAGTCGAAGGGTTGACGGCCTCCGCTGATCTGGATAACCAGGGACAGTCTCGCTTGCAGCTTTCCGCCGAAGGATCTCTGCTCGTCGGTGATGGGTCTGCGAACACCTTGCTGGGCTTCCTCTCGGGTGAGCGCTCTGCACGTAACGCGTCTTTCATTGTATACAACGGACCCGTTGTCGCCGGCTCTAACGGTGGGCTTACCTCTACCAACGTCAATGACATCACGGTTCGTGTGAACGGAAACGTTGTTATTGCAGCAAGCCTTGACGGTGCGAATCGTACGGTTACACTGACCGAGCCGCCTCTGGTGAACTCGACAGTGCAAATCACGTACCACTTCAACACGTTCCAGAACACCTTCGACTACCTTCCCAATGAAGGCGTCGTGTCTGTTGGCCGTCTGGGCAATGCCCCAGGCCGTAACGATTATATCCAGGGTCTTGATTACATCATCTTGGATGACCGTGTTCTTTGGGGTTCTGCCTCGACGATCTCCCCAGGGCGTTCGACGCCGGGTGCGACCGTGTTTGACGATACCCAGGTCACGACGACTCTCACGGATGCCAGGATTTATCTTGAGCCCGTCGAGCGTCTTCAGGACACCGCTGTAACCCCTCCTCGCCCTTCCGAGACCGTTGTGGTACTGGGCAACGTTCCCGTAACGGGTGACGGTCGTGACACGCCTACTAGAGACCCTTCTCTTGTCGAGGTGTACCACGGTAGCTCTTTGCAGGCTGCGATTGCGGCAGGTGCTCGTGTGGTCACGTCAGTGGACCCCACTACACGTCGCGTGTCTTTGAGGGAGCCTATCCCCGCTGGTGATGTGGTGTACGCTACGTACTACTACCCTCGCTTGCAGGATGACACCTATACCCTCGTAAGGACGGCTTCGGGCCGCTTCACGGCCAACTCCACGCTTCGTGGTAAGAACCTGTACAACGTTCGCTTTGGAACGTCAACGGCAGTTGATTCAATCAACTTCCCTGGCGGCGTACAGAGTAACCCTGATGCGTTTTACGAAGGCGCTGATGGCCTCAATGAGACCATCACGGTAACGTTCGCTTCCGTAGGCGGAGAGGCCGCTACGGTCACAAACTCCAACCCTGGTCCTTACGATATCTTCGACGGGACCTCTTCGGACTTGGCGGTTGTGCTTAACGATGGCGCACGAGGCTTGGCTTCGGATGCCGTGACGGTTGATCTGGGACAGGCTGGATTCGCAGTGTTGGTAAGCGAAGGCTTCGAGCCTGCTTCCACGTTCACTGTAGTGTCTGGTGAGAACGATGTGTTCGCTCTCACTCTTGATGAGGCTAACTACGAGGTCACACTTCCCGCAGGGGCTTATACGATCGCTCAAGTCGCTGAGTACCTGTGGCGTGCAGTTCCTACGGGAGCTTCCTTCACAGGAACACTGGCTGAGACGTTTGACCTCTCCGTTGCCAGTGATTATGATGTCACCATCAACGGCACCAACGTCACCGGAACGCTTCCTATTGGAACGGCGGCAGACTCGGCTGCGGATGTGGCGGCAGCGCTACAGACGGCCATTGAGACGGATTCGGGAACTCTCACAGGCGGGCCTCTCACGGACCCTGCAAATGACTTCCAAGTAATCGCGAACGTTGACGGCACGGTTACTATTGAAGCCTCTGAATCTATCCTGATTTCGAATGCAGGCGGCGCTTCCGATATTGAGGATACTTTGGGACTCACCGTAGGAACAACTCTTACCAACGTACGTGTCGCACGTACCTGGGAAGGGACCGACAAAGAGTACCTTCTGTTGCGTAGCCGTGTGACTCCTACAACGCCTTCGTCCGTGTCTCTCTTGCGCGTTCTTTCGGGGACCGCTAACGAATTGCTTGGCTTCAAAGCCTTTGATTCGGCTGTGGGTACACTGGGCGCAGTCAACCGTGGTGCGTCTCTCTTGAGCGATTCGGGGATGTCAGCTACTGACATCACTAACCTCGAAGTTGCCGAAGAAGATTTCGTGGTTAGCATTGACGGCGTACAGTACACCGTTGCAGGCACCGACTTCGACACAGTAGCTTCCGTGGGAGATATCGTTACGGCGATTGATGCCGTAATCGGAGCGGCTGGCGCCAACGTTGCTGAAGTGACACAAGAGGCAGGAACGGAGCAAATCCGCATCACATCTCTCGCGGTGGACTCTACGTCCGCTGTGGAGATTGGAGACGGAGCTTCGAACCTCTACCTCAAGTTCTCGGAGGGTGACCTTGCTTCACAGGTTCAGCCTGTAGCAGCCGACCTCGTAACTGTCTTGAATAACAACACATCGGCTTGGGCTGACGAGACCGACCTTGACCTTGCCGTACTGGCAGTGGCAGGGGAGTTCCTGAACGCCTTCTACGCCGGGACTACCGTAGTCACCGGAGCCGGGACGTACCTGACTGTCAAGTCCTTTAACACGGGCGTTGACACGAGCCTCACTTTCGCTTCCGTTGCCAACTCTGCGTTGAATGACACAGGGTTAGGTATCGAAGTCGGAGATACGGCACAGGGCACCGATGGAATTGACGGGTACTCCGTTGCTTCTAGCGTTGCTCAAGGAAGCACGGGAACGGGCGTTGTAGGCCAGACCTACACCGACGCAGTGACCGGGCTCAGGTTCACCGTACTGGCCGCAGAAGATGGGGCGTACACCGTAGGGCAAGAGTTCACGCTCCTCTCTGAAGAGCAGATGCTTACCGGTAGCAGCATTGTCAATAAGTCTCTCCCCGGAGTTGACCTCATCGTGACATCCCTCGTGGACATCACAACGGGCGATACGGCGTTGGTACAGACGTACGACAAGAGCGGTGACGAGCCTGGGATCGGTGATTACTACTACATCACCTATGACTACGCCAAGGATGACTTCTCCACTCAGTTCTTTACGCGCTTCCGTGAGGTTGAGCTTAACTACGGTGGATTGAGCCCCGACAACCCCTTGACTCTGGCGGCGTACCTTGCGCTGCTTAACGGAGCAAGTGTCGTAGCAGCCCGTCAGGTTCCAAGGGACGCAGGGTCATTGCAGGCTTCCTCCGCAGGATTCCTCACCGCCTTGGATGACCTTCGCCGTCCTCTTGCAGGTGGCCTTCGCCCTGACCTCATCGTGCCTCTGACAACCAACCCGACCGTGTTCGGTGAGATTGTCAAGTTCGCAGAGGTTCAGTCCTCACCTCGCTTCCGTAACGAGCTTCGAGCCTTCTTCGGAACGGCTTCGGGAACTCGCCCCTCGGATGCTCAGGCACTGGCCAGAGGGTTGAACTCAGAGCGTGCCGTACTGGTATACCCAGACTCGGCTATCCTCTCAGTTCAGGATGAGCTTGGTAGAAGCACACAGTTCATTGTCGACGGCACCTTCCTGGCTTCTGCTCTCGCAGGTGTCTCAGTAAGCCCCGCCTCCGACGTGGCAACTCCCATGACGCGTCAGCGTCTTGCAGGGTTCGACCGTTTGAACAGGTCTCTTGACGAGATTGAAGCGAACAATCTGGCAGTCTCTGGTGTTACGGTACTGGAAGATGCTACACCGTTCCTCCGTGTACGTCAAGGGCTCACCACGAACGTGGCGAATGTCCTTACTTCAACGCCTTCCGTGATCGCCATCAAGGATTTCGTGCAACGTCAGGCGCGCGCAACACTTGACCGCTTCATCGGGTTGAAGTTCCTCCAGGGACGCGCTCAGGATGTTGAACTCGCTCTCACGGGCTTGCTCAACTCACTGGTCGAGAACCAGATCATCACGGCCTTCCGTGGAGTATCTGCTACGCCAGACCCTAACGACCCCACGCTGTTGAATGTTGAAGCGTTCTACGCTCCAATCTTCCCTCTTCTCTTCATTGACATCCGCTTCACGATTTCGTCAAGCGTCTAAGTCAAAAAGAGCTTGACAACAAAAAGCCCTCTCACTCAACCATAGTAGTGAGAGGGCTTTTTAACGCCTAAAAAGGAATTGAAATGAAGACCTTGATACTCGGTGACATTCATGGCCGCTGGACCTCTGCCGGGGAGCTTTATGATCGGGCCGTGGCGGAGCATGGCACACCTGACCTTCTGATTCAGTTGGGAGATTTTGGCTTCTGGCCCCGGATGGATCGCCATCTCGTATGGGGACGCAAGTTTGACCATCCCTGTATGTGGATTGACGGGAACCATGAGGACTTCTGGACTCTGAGAGGTGCGCACCTTCCCAATTGGGATTTCGACCCTCAGACCTATGAGCCCAAGAACCTTGCTATGTGGCAAGAGATGATGTCTCAGTGGACGTACATTCCACGTGGCACGATTATTGATGGCCACCTGTTCATCGGTGGCGCTCGCTCCATTGATGCCATGCACCGTGTCAGGGGTTGGGACTGGTTCCCCGAAGAGAACATCAATTACAGGCAACAGTCTGATGTGTTCGATAACATCGCCTCCTATGGCAGCGAGAACATTCACACGGTGTTCACGCACGATTGTCCTGGGTCCTTTGACGTGAAAGAGGCTTGTATTTACTCCAAGGTTGAGATCGTGGATTCTAACCGCAAGTTTCTTCAGGCGGTCTTGGAAGATGCTCGCCCTGACCGTTGGTTCTTCGGGCACTACCACAGGAAGATGTGGAAGACCGACCTGAGTTCAAAGTGTGAGTGGCGTTGCGTGGACATGTCGAGAGACGATGACAGCCCGTGTGATTACGTCATGGTAGACCTGCCTTTTACTCAGGAGACGCTTGACTTGATGGTCAAGTAAAAAACACTGGAGCAACCTTGCATCCGGTAGGAATGCGCCCCCTTCTGGGGGCGTTTCTCGTACACACACCACGTGTGCAACCCTAAAAGTTGAGGAAGAAAACATGGCGAAGAAGATTTACTTTGGTGACGACGTGCTTAAGCGTCTACAGGCAGGCATTGATGACACGGCAAACGCTGTGTGTGTGACGCTTGGACCTTCGGGACGTAACGTGACCCTCGCGAAGACCTTCGGGTCCCCTCAGATCACCAAGGATGGCGTGAGCGTCGCCCGTGAGATTGAGTTCGGTGATGTGAGGAAGATTGGCGCAGAGATTGCAAAGCAGAGTTCGATCAAGACGGCGGAAGAGGCTGGGGACGGTACCACGTCTTCGATGGTTCTTACCCAGGCACTGTTCAGCGGCGCGCGTAAGCTTGTAGCGGGTGGGATGCACCCCATTTTTATGAAGCGTGGCATGGATCGTGCCCTTGCGGAGTCGGTGGGCTACCTCCGTCAGTACGCACAGCCTGTGGAGACCGCCGAAGAGATCGCCAAGATCGCGACCCTGGCTTCCAACGGAGATACGGCACTGGGTGAGTTGATCTCTCAGGCTATGGAGATGGTCGGTAAAGACGGTGTAATCGCCGTCGAAGAGGGTTCGGGCATTGACACCCTACTGGAGTTCTCGGAGGGCTTACAGCTTGACAGGGGCTTCGAGCTACGTGAGTTCATCACGGACCCTGAGCGTAATGATGTTGCGATGGAACTCCCTCTCATCTATATCGCGGATAAGGTCCTGAAGGTCCCCGCTGATGTGGTGCCTGCTATGCAGCTTGCGTCGGAGTCCAGCCGCCCCCTTCTGATCGTGTCGCAAGGTCTTGAGGGCCACGCTCGGCAGGTTGTGGTGATGAATCACCTACAAGGTAACGTCATTTCGTGTTCGGTCAAGGCGCCTCGAATCGGTGACAAGCGGACGCAGATTTTGCATAACCTCGCGGCCCTTTGCGGCGCGGTCGTCGTGTCTGATGCCACAGGGGTGACGCTGGACGATGTTGAGCCTGCGGAAGCTCTTGGCAGCGCCGATACGGTGAACATCACCTCCGCCACGACCACGTTCGTGGGTGGGGCGGGTGAGACCGAGGCTATTGAGAAGAAGATCCGTGAGCTTCGGGGTCGGCTTGAGCGTTCAGGCTCAGAGCACGATCGTGAGTTCTACCAACAGCAAGTATCCCAGATGTCGGGCGGGATCGCGGTGATCAAGGTCGGCGCGACCAGTGAGCTTGAACTCAAAGAGTACAAGGCTCGCGTAGAGGATGCTCTAAGCGCTACCCAGAGTGGTGTTGAGAGTGGTATCGTCCCAGGTGGCGGCGCGACTCTTCTGGAGATCAGTGACTTCCTCGACTTCTTGACCACAGATGAGGCCGATGAGGGCAAGATCACGTTCTCTAGCCCCGATGAGGAGCACGGCTACCATCTCCTACGCAAGACGCTCAGCGCGCCTTTCCAGCGTATCATGGTGAACGCAGGCAGGAACCCTTTCGAGGACCTGTTCAGGTTCAACGAAGCCCGTAGGGAAGATTCTACGGTGGTTATGGATGCCCGTACTGGGGTGATCTCCAACGCACTTGAAGCGGGCGTCATTGACCCGGCTAAGGTCGTCGAGAATGTCCTCGTGAATTCGGTGAGTGTCGCAGGTATCGCCATCACGACAGCGTGCATGATCACGGAAAGCACGACCGAGGATTGCTTTCCCGAAGACAATTGAATCTTGGCTAGATAGCTAGCGAGGTGAAATCTAAGAAACCCATGTCCGTGACGACATGGGTTTCTTTTTAGGGGTAAGGAATGGAAATTAGACCCGTATCAAAGTGACTCGAATGCAAGACCTAATCACACAGATTCAAGCCGTCCTTACCCCTTCGCTACTCAAGAAGGGCTTCGAAGGACCCCACAAGCTGTCAGGGCATTGCTACGTCGCGTCTGAGGCGTTGTATCACTCTTTAGGGGGTAGTACCTCAGATTGGTTTCCAGTGCGAGCACGCGACGAATACGGCGTTTGTCACTGGTGGCTAGAGAATGAGGCAGGTGATATCTTGGACCCTACTCAAGAGCAGTACACCTCACAAGGGAAAACCCCTCCCTACGCTTCAGGGCGTAGAGGGGGGTTTCTTACGAAGGCTCCTAGTAAGAGGGCAGGCTTGGTTCTACAAGCCTTGGCTACTCACCAGCCCATGCCATCGTTGTAGGAGTCGAGGTCCCACGCCCCCTCAGCGCGCATCTCACGCTCCCAGTCCTCGGACGGCGCGTCGTTTCCCTCAAGCTCCCTGACGAAATACTCGTCCTCTTTGGAACGGCTGCCCTCGAACCGCACGAATCGGACACCCTCCATTGCGAACTCGGAGAAGAATTTCTCCGGGTTGTTGAAGACCGCAAGGGCCTTCTCGTAAGAGGAGAAGGACTTACCCGCAAAGCAGTCATCGTTGTTGTTGGAGGGGTTGGAGCCGAAGAGCGACACGTCGTAAGTAGCCATGTTGGGTTCCTTTGGGTTTTCTCGGGGGAGGCTGATTGCCTTCCCTCTTACACCTATAATACTCGCTTGAACTCGCTTTTTGAAAACTTTCTTAGAAAGTTTTTCGGAAATGCGTTTCCGCCGCGAGGAGGGTGAACACGGTCATGTTGAACGTGAAGTGCAGGATGATGCACGCCAGGATGCCTTGACTCAAGACCACGTGGAACATCACAAAGGAAAATATCCACGAGTCAATGAATCCGGGGAGACCTTGATAGGCGTGTTGTTTTCGGAACATTGCAGAGGCGGATATGATAGCCGCACCTACGAACCACCCTGCGGGATGATAAATGAGGGGCTCGAACACTCCAAAGGTCACGAAGTTGACGATCACCATGAGGATGTTCTCGTAAACCCAGGAGGCCAGCCCACACATAAGCAGGTCTGCTAGCTGAATTCCGGCGATAAGGCCCATGAAAATACCCCATCGGAAGAGTAGTTCCTCCACAACGCCTGCCCACAAAGATATCAAAGACCCTGCCAGGAGAAGTTCTCCAGTGGAAGACTGCGAAACCTCTCTTCTGTTGATTAGGGACGTCAGGAGGTACATCCCAAGCGCCCACAACGGAATGAACCAGAATCCCAGGAGTGCTTCGCCGGGCAGTTGCCAGAAGGGCTGTCCGAAAAACTCGAACACCATAAAGTTCGTTTCGTGAAACGAACCCACCAAAGCGGCTATGGCCGGTATCACGGTCGCCATGAATACCAGGGTTCCAATGCCCTCGACCGAATCGTCTGTAGTGTCAATTTTAGTGCTCATCGCACTCCCGTTGTCTGGAGTGTTAATCTCAAAGGTCGTGAAGGTCTCGCCAATCCTCGCCCGTGTCCCAGCCCCACTGCTCACGAGGAGCGAGCTTCTGACCCGAGGCGTTGTACTCAAGCCCACAGTCGCACGGGCAGGTGAATCCGTCAAGCACAACGGTCTCACCACACGCACATTGGCCAATCTTGGCGTGAACGATCGTCTGGGACCACGATCTGGGTCCCAGGTCATGCACATCATGGGTGCCGTCCAGGCACTTGCGGAGGTTTTCGAGCGCGGCGGGCTTCATCTCCTCTCTCTTGATGTTCCCCGAGGCGTCACAGGGAAACACGAACCCGGACCCCCATCCGTCAAGCTCCCAGGCAAAGGTGTACTCGTGAATGGTAACCTCTTCGGTTCTACGCGGGCTAATGATCTTCATCTTGGACTCCTTTGTGTTTCGATTCGCGTCTCTTACACCTATCATACCCACGAGATCCGATTTTTTCAAATGAACTCCAAGATTTCTTTTGCGAGACACCCCGCCTCTTTGCCTCGCACGTCAAGGTCACCCTTATCTTGCGGAGGGTTCCCCGGAGAAAGCTTCGTGACTTTATAGCGTCCCTTACTCGTATAGGTAAGGGTAGTAAGGTCTCCCCCTATCTGGATTGCGGCATAGGTAGTATCGCCCTGGACGCTTACGTTCGTGGCGGTTTCTAGGCGAAGAAGGGCTTGGAGTAGACGCATGGTGAACCTCTTGGTTGCTGTTGAAGATAATACCCGCCAAGACTTAGAGTTTCAAAAAAGCGGTAAACGGTTTTTCAAACGCCCTTGGTAGACATAACATAGAACACGCCTCCTCTCACGGGCGGCCTTGACAGGTCAGAATAAATGAAGGTACTTTTTCTCTCTTCGGGTGCGTCTCACGGCGCGTTTCAGGCAGGCGCTCTCAAAGCCATTGAAGAGTCGGGCTGGGACCCCGACATAGTATTGGGTGTCTCTGTCGGAGCTATCAACGGCACGGGGTGGGTGTCGGGCTTGCCTGCCGACGACCTCATAGCCATGTGGAAGAAGATATCCACCAAGGATGTCTACCGGATGCGTCCCATGAGAGACTGGCTAAGGCCCTGGACGTGGACGCACCTTGTGGATACAACGCCCCTGGAAGAGTTTCTGGACCGTCAGATTGATTTCCAGCGGGTCTATGAGTCGGACAAGCTGATGGGTATCACAGGCATGAATATCCGCACGGGAAGGTCGCACCTGTTCTGCTCACGCCTCGACGATGATATCGTGACGGCACTCTCCCCCTCTTACAACATTTCGTTTTTGGATTTGAACTCAGTGCTGGCAGCCGGTGCCATCCCAGGCGTCTTCCCCTGGAGGGGTGAGGTATGGGACGGGGCCTTCGCTCAGCAACAGCCCTTGAAGGCGGCTCTTATGCTAGGGGCCACGGAGATATGCGTGGTACACATGCACGTCCCCTATGAGGGCGCAGAGCTTCCCAATAACCCTCTTGAGACCGCGTGGAGGATGGCGGAGATATCCACCACGTATCCTCTCTTGAAAGACCTGAGCCTGTTTGAGCAACGCAACTCAGACCCCAAGTTCAAAAACGTGAGCCTGAACGTGATCCGCCCTGAACACCCTCTCGGATATTCAAAGGTCAACTTCTCGTCAGACAAGACGTTCGCTATCGAGCATGGTTACGATATTGCGTCAAGAAAAATGCGGTCGTGGAAGCCCGCAAGTTACCTCGCCAAATAAAAGGAGAACCTAATGGCCGCTTACAAATGGAAGTTAACTCACCGCTGCGATAAAGATGACGTAGTGGAGCTACTGTCACGGTATGACTTTGAAGAGACCGAGGCCGATCACTACATCTTGCCGATCGGTGATTGGAAAAAACTGGACCTTGACATCACCAAGCCGGGTGTGATAGAAGCAGCCTTCTTCTGGGCTGGTGCAGAGACCACCGAGATTTATTTCGACTACCTCTTGCAATCCGGTTATCTCCTGGGGCAACTGTCTTGTTATCTGGAGCTAATGGCCCGAGATGACTTCGACTTCCCCGAAGATGAAGACGACGAAGACGACTTTGAGGAGGATTATGAGGAGGATGACGATGACGAAGCCTCTTGAGTGGTTACCCTCTTACATAGAACGTGCTCAGTCCCTCAAGCTGGGGGCTCTTGTCGACGCCTTGGTTGAGTTGAGGTTGGACCACAGGTTTCCTGCCGAAGATGAGACCTTATCCGATGTCGCCACGCGTTCGGTCAAAATAGAAACGCTGGTCAACGAGATATCCAGCCGAGAGACCTCGCGAACGGAGGTTGACACCAGCCCCGTTCGTAAGGTAAAGTCCTTGAAAGGCTTTATTTGAGGTTCAACCTCCCAGGAGTGTGTATGAGTGTTGAAGATGATGAGGAAGAGGGCGGCGCGTTGATGCTGCTTGGTAACCCGGTCACGCCCGACAAGACGCCGTTTGAGAAGTTCATGCAACAGTATGATTCTGAGGCGAAAGCCGTCATTACGATGCAGTATACGCCCGACCCGGACTCTATGGCGTCCGCTCTGGGTATGCAATGGCTACTGGAGGTTCAGTATGGAATCTCCAGTGAGATCATTGCACGTGGTCAGGTCTCTCACCCTCAGAACCTGACCATGCGCAATGTGCTTGACATCCCTATCAAAGACAAGCCCAAGTTCCCCTACAAGGAATACGATCTTGTGATCGTGGTCGATACGGTACCGCAGAACACAGGGTTCCAAGACGACTTCCCCGAGTTCCATGCAGTTCTGGACCACCACCAGTTTGACCTTGATCTTGCGCACACTGATATCCGTCCCTGCGGAGCGTGTTCTACGATCGTGTGGACGTACCTTGACGGCCCTGAGTTTGACTGGACGTCTGACAGGGGCGTTCAGGTGGCTACGGCTCTCTTGTTTGGAATTCTAAACGATACGCAAGATTTGCTGTCTGAGAACCGTAACTCCACGGATATCGCAGCGCACTCGGACCTGATCACCAAGGTTGACCGCAAGAAGCTGCAAGAGATCATGCAGTACACGCTACCCTCTTACCTGTACGACCTTCGAGTCGAGGCGGTCAGTAACAAGGTGGTCAAAGATTCCATGCTGATCACGTCACTGGGCGCCATCACGCGCAAGAAGAGAGACGCCCTACCGTTGATTGCCGATGAGTTCATGAGGATGGAAGGCGTTGAGACTGTGGTGGTATTTGCTATCGTGCAAGACCACATTGAAGCCTCAGTCCGCTCCAAAAACTCCGCCATCAACGTCCATGACTTCTGCCAGCGTATCTTCGGTGAGGAGTACGCTGGAGGTAAGCAAGGGTCTGGAGGCGCAAAAACGCCTCTGGGCTTCCTCTACTCGGTTTCGGACGATGACACTATTAAAAATGAGATATGCACCATCGCGGCTCGTCTCCTTACCCAACGCATCATCGCGTTCATGTCTGGAGGTTGAGTATGGACTATCAGGTTGACCATGATTTCTTGATGCGTATATTCCCAAACGCAGTGTGGGAAGAACATGGCAGGTTTTCATGTCAGTACCGTATTCCAATTGCTGTGGGGGCGATCTTCCTCATATGTTGGGGAAACAACCTCTGGCAATGGGAGTTTGTCAACTCGGAGGACGAGAAGGTGATCTCTGAGGCGGGGGAGTATTTTACGTTGAAGAAGGCCGTCATGGACGTGTTGTCCTTGATCCTCCCTGTTATGGCTTCTAAATCGTCTTAAATTAACATCGAGGCTTCGCACGCTCGCCTTATGTTGGGACTGTTACCCGTGTAGGATCTTTCAATATGCCGGGGAATAGGTAATCTTGTCTTACCGTTTGAACGAAAAGACCTACCGACAGGTCTTTTTGTGTTGACACGATATTTTGATAGGGATAAGGTTGCTTTTGCGAGGCACACCAGTGTCTTAGACTTTTGCCACATAAGGAGGTACGTCGTGGCGGATACCCTGGTACTAAATGCAGATTATAGACCTCACGCTCTTGTGACTTGGCAGGAAGCCATTGGCTACCTCGTGCGCGGTGTAGCGACCGTTGTGGAAGAGTACACAGATTGGGATGTGAGGTCCCCTTCAGTCACGATCAAGGTCCCTTCCGTGATCGTACTGCTCAAGTACGTGGTGTTTCGTCAGCGCGTCAAGTTCAATCGGGCTAATATTTACGCCCGAGATAACTACCAGTGTCAATACTGCGGCAAGAAAGCCGGATCTGGTAAGAAGCTCAAGATCAAGGATCTCACCTTCGATCACGTTATCCCCAGGTCCGTGGGAGGTAAGACCTCCTGGGATAACATCGCCACGGCGTGCCAGTCTTGCAACTCCAAGAAGGCGGATAAGACCCCTCGGCAGGCATGCATGACCCTCATGCAAGAGCCGTACCAGCCCAAAGCGGTGAACAATCTTGAGTTCACCATGACGGGCAGGTCCATCCCAGACGCCTGGAGGAATTACCTCTACTGGACGCAGGAGCTTGAAGAGGGTTAGGTTCCCGACACCTCGTGACCTCAAGGCGTGACTCTCTCTTAGCGGAGGGGTTCACGCCTTTCTCGTTATTTTACCTTTAGATCGCGCCAGCGTAAGACATTCTACACCGAGGCTCTACGTGTTCTATCTCGACAAAGGCACCTACCTACGCTTCCTCGTCATTAACGCCGAGGTTCATCTTGTAGGTATTGACCAGTACCCGCAAGACGCTGCGGACGATGAGACGGCCTATTTGGGGCCTCTCAATCGGGATTTCCTGTACATGCCCAACTGGGAAGCTGTAGGAGCGACCGCAATGCTCGAATACCGGGCAGATAAAAACACGGTCCGCCTGTACGTACCCGAAGACGTCTTCTATGACTTCAAGAAGGTTATGAAAAAAGAAGCGTGGGAGATAGCAAAGAAGCGGTTCCCCGTGACCAGCTATGAATACAATGAGATGCCCACGGACAACTTTCCTGATCTGGTCGATACCACGACCTTTACTCGCAACGCAACAGGCCAGTGGATAGCCGAGTCGGTCCCAGTAGGACGCGCCCTGTTCTCTTCTGTAACCTCTGGAGCCCTTATGAATTTTTCAACTGAGATTATGAAGCTAGCTGATATGCTGGCCGATGCGTGCAGCGACGGTGAGTGTCACTGTGGCGACGACTGTAAATGCGGCGGCGAAGGCAACTGCGGGTGCGAGACTAAAAAGGCGTCGTGGTATGATGAGGGTGCAGCCGAAGAATCGGCGGAATCCAACGGGTACGAAGCCTCGAACTGGTATGAGGACGACGCTAGAGAGGCAGGGGACCACGATGACGATGAGGTCGTGGAAGGGTTGCGTAAGAAGACCCCCCGGTCGAAGTCCCAGGACTACAGGAATCGCCGTAAAAGGGAGAGGCAAAATCCTGCGGCGCGCCGTCGTAAAAACCGCAATCAACGCAGGGAACGTAAGAAGGGACCTGCAAAGACCAAAGCCAAGAGGTACCGCAAGCGTACCAAGAATTCACCTAGAAGCAAGCGAAGAGCGCCTAAATCTTACTAAAGAGGAATCTCATGGTATTGACCGTATCGAATTGGATAGGGATAATGATTTTTATCGCTATGGCTATTGTTGTAGGAGCACTGATAGGGATACGTCTCTATTTCATGTTAACTCTGTGGCTAAAACGACTCAAGGCTAATCGCGAAGAGAAGTAATGGAAAACCTGCTACAACGAGGACTGCCCTTATCGCTCTCCCGTTGGACCGATGTTGCGCATTGGTATAAACCCTGGCTTTGTGACCTTATCACGCGCCAGGGTTTTGTCTTTGCACCTGACCCCGAAGACGGCTTATTCAAGAAGTGGAGCTTACATCCTGAAGAGGTCCACAGCCTGTTTTTCTGGACCAAGAACCCTTCGGCACTACTTACCCCTTTGATGTCCTGGCTAACTCCCTATCGAGTCTTCACAGCGGTGACAATCACGTGTTGGGACGAAGAGGAACCGGGTGCTCCAGGCTTTGAGGCTCAACTAGCAGGTCTACAGGACCTTGTGGCGTTGGTAGGCGCGTCCTCCGTCAGGGTACGGTTTTCACCTGTCCCTACGGATCTCTTTGTGAACCCTGTTAGGGAAGAGAAATGGTACAGGTTATGTGAGGTGGTTGAAGAGTTGGAGTTGTTACTGGACGTGTCCCTGTTACATGATGTGAACCTCCCTTATCAGGGGGGAACACGTCAGGACATCTTGAGTTCAATTCTTCAGTCGGGACCTAAGGTAGGCTTATGTGGAAAGGACGCTGAATTGATGTCTACTGAGACCTACCGGCAATCTCAATGTCTGGACGGTCCTTATCTGGCTAATTTGTACGGAATCTCGAATGTCGTGAAGAAAGAAGCTGAATGCGCGTGTTTAATGAGCGTGGACCCATGTCTCGGACCCAAGTTCGGGTGTGGCTCCAGATGCTCCTATTGTTACGCTCCGTATACACGGGGACTGGAGGAAAGATGAAACCTTTTGATGGTAAGGGTCCTACGCTCAGAGAAAGCATTGACAAGTTGAGGAGGGTGACAGGTACTTCAAAGTTTTCAACTATAAAAAGCCTCCTAGAGGCTGGGATGTTGTTACGTTTATCCTTGCGCGAAGATAATACACTCGCAACGATGAGCAATGCCTTTGGTATCGTAAGCATCTTGACAGACAATGCGATGCCTCGAATCACGAACAAGATGATTACGTCCAAGGCTCAAAGCAAGTTTCAAAACATCCTCGACGAGGGATTGTATTTAATAGACAATGACACCGTGGGCCTTGTCCTCCCCTTGTTAGACCCAAAGCGAGTTCTGTTGGACTGTCTTGATGATGACGAGGACCCCTCAGGTACATCCTTGTGGAAGTATGAGTATGCCCCCACAAAGTTCGTCTATTGGATTGAGTGGCAAGACAGAACCTCTTGCATGGCTCTCCCTGAGTCCGACGTAGACGACGGACCTGCTTTGTTGAGTGAGTTCCGAGACCTCTTATGGCAGCCGCACGGCTCTCATATCGAGATCGGGTACGATGACGCCTCGGAGACCCTGACCTTCTCACCCAAAGCGGAGATCCTGTGGCACTACGAAGGTGACCAGGGTGATAGGCTGATCGCACGTTGGAAAAAGTTTTACGCCGCAGGGGTCCGACGGTCCGTGATTCTACACGGAGTTCCTGGCACGGGTAAGTCAACCCTGGCGCAACAGGCGGCAAAAGAGATACAAGGCCGTGTGTGCTATATCTCAGTACAGATCCTTGCCGAAGTGACCATCCAAACGCTACTGGAGGTCATGGGGACCCTCAAGCCCGACATATTCATCGTCGACGACTTGGACCGTATGGGAGAGAGGGATCTTAACTTCTTCTTGAACTTCTTTGAAGAGTCTGAGAACCACACACCCCTACTGATTGCTACCACCAACCATCTCGAAAATCTGCCAGACGCGCTCAAGAGGCCGGGCAGATTTGATGAGATTTGGGCGGTTGAACCTCCCAAGGGTGAGATCAGGTTGCGCGTGATCCATTATCTCGCGGGTCAAGAGGGCGTGACCCTCTCGGAAGAGGGCGCTGTGAAGATGCTAGAGGTGTCCGAAAGCCTTGACCTTCCAGGCGCCCATATTCGAGAGCTTCTACGCAGGGTCGCTGTCATGGGAGAGGATGAGCTTGAATTCGACGCTACGGACCTGACCTTTGATGAGAGTTGGAACGTCAACGTGATACCGGGTCCCGTGTCTTACCCTGGGTATATGGACGATGACGAGGAGGATTACAGCTATATCATATACACAGACGAGGACGATTTGTTCATGGGCGGGAAGATGGCGGGCGAGGCAACCTCCACAGGTTACAAAAAGAGAGGTTCCAAATGAGTGACGAATGCGGCGACAAAAAGACTGTCGCGACCACGAACACGACCAACTATTGCCCTTCGGATTGCTATTGGGTGAGTCAGGGGCAGTGCTTCTTGAATATCCTCCCCGAGCATGAGGTGTTTGCCATTATATGCAACTCCCCAATTGCGCGTGACGACGTATCCCGTTGCGTGGCTTTGGGGTGCTGTCAGGCTCCGTCCCAGCGCATCCAAGACTTTGCGGATACGGCTCAAACGGTTCGCACTGAAGAGCAACTGAACGAAGATTTCGCCTCCAACGTGAACCTGCCGTACAGGGATAACCTGAAATACATTGGACCGGGCGTCTTCAAGACGCCCCCAGGATCGGAAGACTAATGGATAGCCAAGTTTTAAAGCGAACCTTGAAGTCTTTGTCTGGTGGCCTTCGGGAGTTAGCCAACATCCTCAACGAGAAGGTAGGCCCTCTACTGGCCAGACACGACCGAGAGTTGGCCCGGCATCAAGAAGACATCCTGACCCTCTACGAACTCAGTGAGATGACACCCCGCTTGCTCATGCGCGCCCAAATAGAAGGCGTCTTCGAGGGGCTGGACCCTGCCGATGAGGAGGCCGTAGAAGCCTCCCTATTGCGCGTACAGGCCCTTCAGGACGAGTATCTGGCCACTTTATCGCTTGCCGTCTTCCTGAGCAGTCTGGGCGAGCCTACGGAGTGAGATTGGAGCTACCGCTATTTTACTTATAGATACCAATTTTTGAGTAAAACTCACACTTATGGTACTTCAAAATATGCGGGATAGGTACAAATGTCAAAGCTTAAAGGAAATGTAAAGTTCTTCAATTACCAAAGGGGCTTCGGCTTCGTTGAGGTTGAAGGCGCTGATTACTTCGTACACGTCACGGATGTGAACGGAGACATGCTGTTAGGTGGTGAGGAAGTCCTCTTCACTCCAGCGGAAGGGCACAAGGGTATGATGGCGCGTGAAGTTGAACGTGTCAACCCGCCTGTGATGGCCGAAGAGGTTGGTGAGGTGATGTTTTACAATCCCGACAGGGGATTTGGGTTTATTGGTCGAGAGGCCAAAGCCGATGTATTCGCACACTTCACAGATTTTGAGGGGCTAGGCAAGGCAGAAGACGTGCAGATAGGAATGAAGGTTCAGTTTGAAGTAAGAAGCGGGAGGGACGGGAGGGACCGTGCCTACAAGATCCGCCTCGTTTGAGATTACAGAAGTAAACAGGAGCAACAGATGTCACACCAATTTAGCTATGTCCCCCTGACCGAGACTGAACAGGACGTTATCCAACGGATGATTGAAGGTCAAGACCTTTACGTCGAAGTCGTCGGCTGGGGCTATCATTCCTCACCTAAAGTGGTGGCGGGAGATAAGAGGATTCAGATCAAGTTTCCTATGGAGTTCGTGAAGCCCGTGGGCGTCACGATCCCCGTGTACTTTTTCAAGCTACGTCTTAAAGATAGGTCTGGCAGGCTTCTTGCAGAGTCCACAGAGAGCACTGTCTACAATAATCAACCCCTCCCGGTCACGGCAGGCATGTATATCGATCTGGTGTGGGACCTTGCACTTGAGAAAGTCAGTCCCGAACTTCAAAGCATGATCCTCCCTGGAATCCGGGGTAAGGTCGTCTCCAAGATTCAGAACGGTCAGCTAGTCTCCCAATGAAGAAAACCATGCGCAAATACCTCAAAAAGCCCACCGTACGTAAGCCTGTGCAGGCCGTCAATTGGAACGCCCTCAAGAGGAACGCTCTTGAGAGGGCAGAGGTGAATGACATTAACGTAGAAGACCCCCGCCTTCGTATGCTTCGAGCCTGCCAGGGTCAGCCGGAGAGGACGCTAAGGCGACTCTCTATATTGACACCCACTGACATTGATCGTGAGTTCGGCGCCAAGCCTGACTGACGGAGGATAGCCCTTATGGACGAACCACCCTTCTTCCAGGAGGGCTTCTTGCTTTTAAAGCGCGCCGTATCCCACCTGTACCCTCAATCCAAGATCCTGCTAGACAGCGACTCTACAGGATGGGCGATCACGCTTGAGACCGCGAGCGGTTACCCTACCCCACCCGACATAAGCCGCCTCGTCTCACTGACGACGGGCCTTGAATCGTATACCTTGACGACCCTACACCTTGAGTCAAGCGGAGCGACTTCTCGTATGGCACAAGCCTTGATATCCAATACAAAGGAAGACCCTATGAAGCACGTCTACGTTCTGTCTTGCTACGCAGGTCCCATGAAACACCCTCTAGGCAGCTTCTCGACGCGAGATGAGGCTGAACACATGGTGACCTCTCAGAAGCTCTTGGGGAGGCTGTCCGAGACTCAGAAGCACGCGTTCGACCGGGTGATCGTGGAGAGGTGGAGGTTAGGTGAGATTCTGGAGGGTGACCACGTGAAATGGTTGACGACATTCAACTTGGATGGTACGGTTCTTGTCAAGCTTCCCGAGGAAGGGGAGCCAGACGCTGACCCTTTGCAGGGTAGGATGTCTTCTATCTTATCGCGCGTGCCTTGACCCAGCAAAAGGAGCCCTGATGAAAGCTAGCGTCAAAATTCGGAATGTCCCGGTCCTCGTTGATGATGAGTACGCAACGGCGGCGCGCATCTTTTGCTCTGAAATGAGTCAGTTGGTCGGGGTACCTTTTGTCTTGAGGAAGTCTCGGTATGGTGTGGACGTGTCCCAGTACGCTTACGTGGTGTCTTTCAACGAAGCTATCGGACGTAAGGGCGGGCACAACATTTACCACCTGACCCTGCCTCCCCGACCAGTACCGAAACACCTGGGGCAGAGCGCAAAGGCTTTGTTAGAAGACCAGATGAGGGCCTACGCCGAGAAGATATCTTCCGCGTACTTTCACCGCTGATCCGTGGGACTCTTCTGTATAGGGTAGTGGTTCAGTTACCACACCCAATGTAGAGGAGTTTTTTGTGATTACAAATCATGTTAGAGTTGAAGTTTGCGGTAAGTTCGGAGTCACCCCTATTCTTTCCGAGGGGGGTTCAGTGGGCTACGATATCAGTTTGCCCGAGGATGAGGGGCCTATCCTCATGCCTTATAACTCGCGGAGGCAGGTAGACACAGGCATTATCTTCAACCTGCCTGAGCCTGTTTGGATGCTCCTGTCTCCCCGGTCCTCGGCACGTAAGAAGGGCGTTCGTCTCTCCAATACCATTGGAGTCATTGACCCTTCTTACCACGGCCCCGAAGACCACCTCATCGTCGACCTGACGCGAGAGCCCAAGAAGAAGCGCTATCTTGGTAAGGTGTCCAAGGAAGAGTTTCACGATGCAGTCGGGATGAATCAGTGGCTAGAGAAGCGTGACGCCAGTATTGATTCCCTTCTGAAGGCGCTTCCGTGTCCCAAGACCGGGGCTTGGCACTATTATGTTGAGGACGCGAATGACTACATGGTGTTTCCCGCAGGCGCCAAGTTCTGCCAAGTCCTCTTCCTGCCCTACTACCGCGCCGACCTGATTGAGACCGCTCTTGAGGAGTGGCCTTTTGATGAGGACGGCAATCGGGGTGGCTTCGGCTCCACTGGAGAGTAAAACGCCCGTATTCAAACGTAGCAGCCTTCCATATGAAGAGACGCCTTCCTACTCGGGAAGGCGTTTTCTATGAGGCTCAAGAGCTTCTGGTGCCTCTCAAGGGCGGATGTAAGCCTCCTCATTGACACAGCCCTGTTGATAAAGGCTTCCGTGATGTAAATGAAGGGGTCTTGACGTGTGACATAGAGAGGTAGGCAAGTCTCGTAAGGAGGGTCGTCCGGGTCATAATAATGCACGGTCAAGGCAAGCCCCGACGTAGACAGACCGAACAGGGGGTAGTCAGGGTCTTCCCAGGTTGATTTGAAGTCGGAGTGGTTGTGCAGGTCCAGTCGGAACTCTGCGAAGTCGTCTTCGTCTTCGACCTGTAGGATGTATACGAAGCGGAACCCGTGCATATCAAACCTCCAGACATAAAAAGGGTCATGAGCATTCACGCTCATGACCCTTTTAGCAGGACTCGGAGGTTAGGTCAACTGTCAGTGGACGATTTCCTCATCCTTGCTGTCAGGCTCGCCGTCTACCACGGCGATCGCAGGAAGCTCGCCGTCCAGCGCGAGAGCGGGAACCTCTTCCGCCCTGGTAATCAGGAGGATTTCAAGGTCGTTACGGACCTCATCGGGGAGGTCACGAAGATCCTTCTCGCACAAGGCGGGGATGAGGACGCGCTTGATCCCGGCACGATGTGCTGCGGTCAGCTTCTCTTTGATACCACCCACGGGCAGGACGGTACCGCGCAGCGTGATCTCACCTGTCATGGCCACGTCTTTACGAACCGTGACGCCAGTGAGCGTGCTCAGAAGTGAGGTGAAGATCGTCACGCCAGCCGAAGGGCCATCCTTGGGGATCGCACCAGCGGGGAAGTGAATGTGAATATCTTGCTCCTCGAAGACCTCACGCTTGAGATTGTACCTGTCCGCGTTGGAACGCAGGAACGTCATGGCCGCCGACGCGGACTCTTTCATGACATCACCAAGCTGTCCCGTCAGCTTGAGCTTGCCGCTACCCGGCATCTTGGCGGACTCCACGAACAGGACACCACCACCCACCGAGGTCCAGGCGAGCCCCGTAGCGACACCTGCTACCGAAGTGCGCTGCGCAACCTCCGACGTGTACCTCTCGGCGCCAAGCTGTTCAGACACGTACTCGGGGTCACACGTGACGCTGATGGTGTCACGATCCTCTTCCTCTGTGTTGGCCACCGTGACAGCGACCGACCTGCACAGTTCTGCGATACGTCGCTCAAGGTTTCGCACGCCCGCCTCACGGGTGTACCTATCGATCACGTACGTAAGAGCCTCATCCTCGAACCCAAGGTTCTCACGGCTAATGCCGTGGTTATCAATCTGCTTGGGCACAAGGTGCTTCTTGGCGATCTCCAGCTTCTCACTCGACGTGTAAGAAGGCACCTGAATGATCTCCATACGGTCGCGGAGAGGACCCGAGATGTTCTCAAGCTGATTGGCCGTAGCCAGGAAGAGAACGTTGCTCAGGTCCAGCGGAAGCTCAATGTAATGGTCCGCGAAGGTGTTGTTCTGCTCGGGGTCGAGGACTTCGAGCATAGCAGCCTGGGGGTCGCCACGGAAGTCCTTACCCAGCTTATCAATCTCGTCGAGCATGATTACGGGGTTGTTCGTGCCCGCCTTGATCATGGCCTTGGCGAGACGTCCGGGCATCGCACCGACGTAGGTACGGCGGTGACCACGAATCTCCGACTCATCATGCACACCACCCAGTGAGATGCGAATGAACTTGCGACCCAGTGTGCGAGCGATGCTCTTACCCAGCGAGGTGTTGTGTGTGACGATGAAGTCATCCGTAACGTACAGGTGATTTTCGGCGTCCACCCGAATACACTGGGTCTCCTTCGTCCCCGCAGGCTCGATACCCACGATGAACCTCTTGGGAGCGTACTTGGTCTTGGTCACCACCTTGGACGCTTTACGGGAGCACCAAAACGGTGCGACGGTAGCAGGAAGTGTCACGGTAAGCCTGTAACACGTCTTACAGTCGACACGGTCGCCCGAGGCGTCACGGTACCAACCATTCTTGGACGTCATCCTCGTGGTGCCTCCCAAAGACCTCACGAGGAAGGTGACGTCCTCTGCCAGACGCGGCGAGGTGGTGCTAAACGAAACGTGGTGGCCGCTCGGGGTCACCGTCCCGTCCGTATCCATCAGACCCTGTAGGATGTCCCGACGTTGGACCACGCTACCCTGGAGGTAACTCGCCGGTACGAACTTTGAATCGGACTTACATCCGGCAAGACCCAGAGCGATGATCTCTTCCTGCATCTTGTTTTTGACAGGCCAGCCACGGGCGTCTCGTTTGGCTGCGGCGCCCGTGGAGATGCGATAGTCGACATTATCCCCGACTTCTGGCAGGAGAGAGACGTCATCCGGGAGGTTTGTTCGGACACGCTCGACCACATCCGCGTCCCCGTTGGAGAACTTGACCCCACCTGAGGCGAGGAGGGTTCCATCGCCAAGCAGAGCGCCCAAAACATACGGGTCCAGGGGCAGATCCTTCCTCTCGAATTCGACGGGAGCGACCTGAGGGATGGAGTGGTTTTTACGCTGATCGGTACCGTATCGAAGGGACTTGGAGATCTCGTCAAGGCTTTTAACCTCTCCAGCCCGGTTCGCTTTACGGTCGAGATCGGTTTGCGTGAGCCAGAGATGTTCTTTACAACACTCGGTGCTCGACCCATCACTAAAGGTCACGCGGAAAACCTCACGCGCTCCTTGGGGGAAGACACCTGTGACCTTGTGCGGGAGACCATCCGACCCAATAACCTGACTCCCCACGGCCATCGCCCCCATGACCTTCCAGCCCTCGGGAGTAAGCACCTTCGCGTCCAGAGGCTGAGCCTTACCCACGCCGGGGGGTCCCGCCAGACACAGGATCGGCCCCTTCATATTGTCTTTGAGCTTGCGCACCGCAAGGTACTCGACGACACGCTTCTTCACCTTGTCGAGACCGTGGTGATCCGCGTCAAGGATCTCCTGTGCCTCTTCGAGATCCATGTTATCGTCTGAGGTGATGTTCCACGGGACGTCAAGCAACGTCTCCACGTAGTTAAGGGTCACGCTGTACTCAGAAGACGACTTCTGCATACCCTGCAAACGATCGATTTGCTTGAGGCACTTGGCTTCGACTTCCAGGGGGAGGTCAAGAGCGGAGACCCGGTTGATCAGACCCTCAAGCCCTTCCTCCTCGCCAAGCTCCTTTTTGATCGTCTCAAGCTGCTTACGCAGGTAATACTCTTTCTGAGACTTCTCGGTGTCTGCCGCGATGGACTTCTGAATCTTCTCGGCGGCCTTGGCGGACTCAATCTGACGCGCGAGGCTTTCCGAGATCAGGGTGAGCATGTCAATCAGCTTGTCTTGCTCAAGAATCTCCTGACGCTCGTTGACCGACACCTCAAGGTTGCCTGCCACGAAGTGGCACAGGGTCTCGGGGTCCGTCATGTCATTGAGAACAGCGCTCGCCTCTTTGGGGACGCTGGGGATCGTCGACGTGATGTCGTCTGCCAGACCCTGAAGGTGGAGGAACCGGGCCGTCTCCTCGGGGGAGTTATCACGCCCGATGGGGAAGTCCTCAAAGGTACCCGTATCGAACTTACCGGTCTGGTCAAGGCTCACGAGGCGGACACGCCTGACTCCCTGCACGACCACGTTGAGTGTGCTGTTACCGCCCTCCTGCGAGGGGATCTTGACGATCTTGAGGATCTTGACGACCACTCCGGTCTTGTACAGGTCCCCCTCGCCGGGATCGGCCACGCCCTGATCTCTCTGCGTGAGTACCACAACCTCATCCTCGGAGGTCGTGGCATTAGCCGCGTTCATGATCAGTTCAACAGACCTGGGACGTCCCACCGCGAGAGGCACAATGTTGGTGGGGAAGATGGTGATGTTCCTCAGAGAGAGGACGGGGTACGTTACTGTTACCATAGGAAGTTTCCTCGGTTTGGGATAGTTCTTGAGTACGTTCCCTCATGTGAGGGGCGTCACTCCTAAAACGGTTTGACGTAGGCAACGTATTCGACTACGCTTCTGAATATAGACGCATTCACCTGACAAAGCAACCTTTTTTTTCACATTGGAGTTCTGTAATGAAGCTCGTCATCCTCGACCTTGAATTCGAGAACCAGGGCGGTAGGGACATCATACAGGTTGGGGCAGTAGAAGTCGACCTTCTTCGTAGCATTGTCTCGCCGTTTTTTAACGAGTACGTAGCCCTGCCCGAAGGCGTCCAACTCTCAGATTACATATCTAACCTGTGCGGCATCTATCAGGAAGACCTTGACCAAGCGCGCCCGCCTGAAGAGGTCTTCAAGAGCTTCTGGAAAAAGTTTGCCAGGGCTTCGGTCAAGTACAGGCTTGCCGGTTGGGGGGATGATGCGGAGTGGATACGCCAGGAGAGTGAGAGGTATGGGGTGCAGGTTCCCAAGAGACTGGACGAATACGATCTCAAACAGACCTTCCAGTTCTTCAGGTTCCAAAGGGGGCTATCCTCTCGACACAAAACGGGCCTACTCTCCACGATACAAGCCTTTGGGCTTGAGTTTGAAGGTAGGCCCCATGATGGGTATGACGACGCGTATAACACGGGTCGTGTCTTGGTTGAAGCTCTTAAAAGTCCAAGTCCGCAAGATCAGTGATGTTCTCTTGGATGAGAGCTTGACGTGCGCTGGCGTCCTTACCCATAAGGCTAGAGATCATGGTCTCCGTCTCCGTCTCCGTCCCCGCTGGGATCTCTATCCTGATCAGGGTGCGGGTCGAAGGGTCAAGGGCCGTCTCTTTGAGGGTGATCGCCATCATCTCTCCCAGACCCTTGAAGCGGGATACCTCGATGGTCTTGCGCGCGTCTTTCTTGGTGAGGGCTGCAACCAGCTTCTCTTTCTCCGCATCCGTCTCCGCCCAGTGCCGATCCTTACCGTGCATGATCCTGTAGAGAGGTGGTGCCGCGATGTACACGTGTCCCTCTGAGATCAGGTCGGGGAGGTAACGGTAGAAGAAGGTGAGCAGTAGCGTTGAGATATGGTGCCCGTCCGAGTCGGCGTCCATGAGCAAGATAACCTTGTCATACCTGAGAGCGCTGAGGTTGAAGTTGTCGCCTACACCACACCCCAGAGCTTCGATGATGCTCGAAAGTTCTTTGTTTTTGAGCACGGCGCTTGTCTTGGCGGTCTCGGCGTTGAGGACCTTACCACGCAGGGGCAGGATCGCTTGAGTCTCCCTGTTACGGGCTTCCTTTGCGTTGCCGCCCGCCGAGTCCCCCTCCACCAAAAAGATTTCACACTCAGCCGGGTCGTTAGAGGCGCAGTCAGACAGCTTCCCAGGGAGCGTCAGCTTGCGTGCGTTCTTTTTCTTGCTACTTGCAGACGAAGCGAGACTGCGGGAAGCCTCACGGGCGCGCGCGCTCACCACGATACGCTGCACGATCATGTCACTCGTGGCAGGGTTGGCGAACAGGTAGGTCTCAAGCTGCTTTTTGGCGTGAGTCGAAATGATCGGCTGCACTTCGGGCGTGTTGAGCCGGATCTTGTTCTGCGACTGGAACTGAATGTCGCCCGCAGTGAAGACGTTTAGCACGACCTTCAGGCCCTCTCGGATGTCCTCTGCACGGATCGAAAGCCTCTTGGGCACATCGGAAGAGGTCTCCATATACGACCGTATGGCCGCGTACAGCGCATCCCTGAACCCGGCCTCATGCGTACCCCCCTCATGTGTGGGAATGGCGTTGACGAAGCTCTTGCACGTCTCTTGCGTATCCTCCGTCCACTGCATCACGATCTCAAACGTCACCTTGTCAGGTCCGATGGGGCCTCCCTCCAGATGAATAGCAGGCACATGGATAGGCTTGGACTTGTCTTTGGTGATGATCGCTTGAAGGTACTCTGTGATCCCTTCCGGGTGGTGGAACTCTACCTCTTCTCCGCTGGCTTCATTTTTGAACAGGATTTTCAAGCCGGGGTTCACGTAGGTCTTGACCTCCAGCCTGTCACGTACATGCTCGGCGTCGAATTTAACTTCGGGGAAGACCTTGGGGTCAGGGGCGAAAAACACCTCTGTACCTGTGCCTTGACGTGAATGCTTTGAGTACGTCCCCACCTCTTCAAGTTCCTGAGAGATGACACCTTCTTCAAAGCTCACCTGATAGATGGTCTCGTTACGATACACCCTCGCGATCAGGCTCTTGGACAGGAAGTTGGTTACGGCGGCACCCACACCGTGCAAGCCTCCAGAGGCTGCATAAGCCCCGTTCTTCTCGAACTTGCCCCCGGAGTGGAGCGTACTGAACACGACCTCAAGGGCAGGCTTCCCCGTCTTGGGCTCAATGTCCAGAGGAATTCCTCTCCCATCGTCTTTGATGGTGATGCTCTCCCCGTCCTTATGCAACGTCACCTCAATAAGAGAGGCGTACCCGTTCATAGCTTCGTCTACCCCGTTGTCGACGATCTCCCAGATCAGGTGGTGTAGGCCGGGCTTTGCCGTCCCCCCAATATACATGCCAGGGCGAAGCCTCACAGCCTCACGGTCTTCGAGCAACTGAATCTGCCCGCCATCGTACTTCTTATTGTTGGTCACTTTTACCTCGCTTCAAGGGAATTTTCAGTGGGCCTCATGTTTTGACTCTACCACATGCTCACTGGAAGGGCAAGAACATCCCGAGAGGAGGTCCTATTCAAACCAGACGAATCGTTAGGTTGGGGTCCACTTCTGACTGTATAACGTTCTCGATAGCACTCAAAGTTCCCCCCATAGAGGACGGGCATCCCCCACAGGCGCCCATATATCGGATTAGAACCGCCCCATCTTCAACCCCCAGGACTTGCACGCTCCCGCCGTGACTACTGAGGTAGGGGAGGATTTCAGCGGCCAGAACCTCTCGTATGAGTAGAGTGGTAGGGTCGTCAGAGGTTTCGATCCTTTGTGGAACATAATCTTGCGCGGCGTTGTCTGGCAAGTTCCTCAACTTAGACCCTACCCACCTCAGTTCGTCCCTACCGTCTGTTGCGAGGTCAGGATCGAACCTTACGGTGATTTCGGCACCTTGAACCATCACGTCGGTGATAGACGGACGCAGCATGAGAGAGGCGATGACGGGATGCTCAGGGTCTGTTAATGACGAAAGGATTTCGAACCCGCTGGTTAAATTGAAGCCTACTCGTATAAGAACGGCGTTTGGATTTGGAGTGGTGGTAACGTCTTGAATTTGCATCAGAAGTCCTTGGTCGGCGTTAAACTGCCCTGTTTAAATTTGCAATATGAAGCGTCTTGTGCTAATGTGTCCCCTCAACACAAAGCCGACGTTCACGAAAATACCCGGAGGTATTATGTCAAAGCCCGATAAGACCCTTAATGAAGAGTTCATCCACCAGATCCTCGAACACGAGGAAGCCCTGACCCGTCGCGCACTGCAACTGTTCAATGGTTCAACCAACGGGGTCGAGGATCTTGTCCAAGACACCATCGTGAAGGCAGCGTCCAACGAGGATCGCTTCGAGAAGGGGACCAACCTCAAGGCTTGGCTCTTCGTGATCCTCTTCCGCCTGTTTGTCAACAGGTATCGCCGTAAGAGGAAGTACCAGGAGATCGTGTCAAACCATCCTGCCACACTTCGTGCCTACACGTCTACTTACGAGCGTCTGAAGTCGGACCCCATGTCTGGTATGGAGCTTGACTCCCTTTTGGACTTGCTTTCCGTCAATCTTGATGATATCTTCTTCGAGGTGATATCCGCTGTGGATGTCAACGGCATGTCCTACAAAGAAGCTGCGGTTGAACTTCAGGTTCCAGTGGGGACGGTCATGAGTCGGCTGTACAGGGCGCGCCGCAAGGCTCGCGAGGTGTTGCTTGACACCTATGACAACGCGATTTTGGAGCAAATCTTTTCCCCGGAGACGTTGGAAGAGGCTTGCTCCGGTAACTGAGAAGGATTTGGAGCATGATTATAGACGACCTTGAAGAGAAGGATTTTCTGGACGAACTGGAGATCCTGGGTGGGACCTCACACCTGATGTCCCTTGGGTTGACCCGTATCTTGCCCCACCATAAAGACAACCCTCTCTTTTACGCAGGGGAGATTGAAGGGGTCAAAGAGCTTATCAAGATCACCCTGCGTCGGGGTTACATGTCGTCTGAGGACGTGTCTACAGTTCTGGGGCGTCCGTACATGGCGCACGCCCCTGGGGTCAACACCCTGTTGCTTCAAGGTCCTGACCCAGACACGATGTTTGAACTTCTGCTCCCAGAAGCCGCTTCGATGCTCTTCAACTTCAGGCGTGTAACTCCCACCAAGACCGTCCACGGTTTGTCTGTGGTGCCTTTCTTTTTGGGCAATTGCTCCGTCCCATTGGACGGGGCAGGTAAGCCGGGCTGGAGACTGTCTGTTCCCGAGGAAAGGTTAGAGGAGATGTCAAAGGTGTCATGGGAAGACGATTTCATGACGACCCTTTTTGACCTTGCTACGGAATGGCAGTCCAGTTTTGTTCTGTTCAACCCTACGAAGAATCAAATAGCCCTTGTGTCTAACCTGAATAGGTGTTATGTTCCACTTCAACTTGAAGTGCTCATGGACCTCGTGACCTTCTACCACAAGCCTCAATGACGAGGCTAAATCCAAAGGAAGTAAAGATGACTGACCTGAAGAATCTGAAGAATGACAAGCTTATGGGCATCGCCCGCAACGGACCCGTCGCCATCACTTCGACCACTCCCGCGCACAAGGTGGGGGATAAGGTGTCCATTGATTACGGTGACGCAGGTATGCTCAAGGGGGGTACCGTAGTAGCTTCGGTTGTGATGCAGGATAGCGATGGGGCTTGGGTCGCGTACATCGTGAGCACCCCTGTTAATCGTGATCTTGACCTTCAGTTCGGTTGGCTAGACGCCAGCTACATTCGCCAGGCTTGATATTATCTGGGATGATAATCCTGTTGTAGGGTGTTATCATCCCAGATAAGGAGTGGTGACAGAGCTTGGCTTATCGTCTCCGACTGGAACTCGGATGGTCCTGCAAAGGGCACGAGGGTTCGAATCCCTCCCGCTCCTCTAAGGTCTTTAACCTGTGCAAGTGAGTACGTAATGAGTATGACGAAAGAAGGCGTCCAGATGAATGTCCTGGGGGCTGGACCTGACGGTTGGAAAGAAGGGGTCGTCGGAGGCTTCGACCGTGAGGGTTATGGACGCTGTGGTGGGAAGGGCGTTGTGGTGCGTCCCACACACGGTGCGTTCAAATGTTCCACGGTCTATCCAATCAACTGTTTGAACTACCAAAATGTCGCAGTAGGTGATAAGGTAAAGTCGCGAACGAACAGGGTTCAGATAGAGGCTGACAATAAGGACTACTTCGTCGCGTCCATCAAGGTCACGAGCGTTGACGGTAACCGTGTGACGGGAACCTACCTTTCATGCCAGTACGATCAGACGAATCTGGGCGAAAAAACCGTTGCCGAGTTCATTGGGCAAGAAGAGAACTGGACCCTTGACGAAGAGCCGGACCAAGAGGTGAAAGTAGGCGACATTCTGTTTACAACGCTGAAGTCACAAATCAAGCTCATTGAGCGAGCAAGATCAGAGGACACTCCGAAGACCGATTCCTCGACTGTCTGATGCTCACTGGGCCTTACGGCCCGCACGCCTTCGTAGTTCAACGGCTAGAATACATCTGTGGTATGGATGAGATGAGGGTTCGATTCCCTCCGAAGGCTTCCAGTCAACTATTAAAGCTCCAGAGGAAGTATGAAACCTGCCTTCAATTATTATGGGGGGAAAGTCCGCCTTGCGGCCAAAATAATACCTCTCATTCCCAAGCACTTGGTGTATGTGGAACCCTTCGCTGGAGGTCTAGCTGTCTTTTTCCAAAAGCCTTTGGTTGGCAGCGCTTATTATGCAGAGGTCGTCAACGATCTTAACAGCGACATAGTTAACTTCTATCAGGTTTTGAGAGACCAAGGCGAAGAGTTACATCGTGCCTTGGACCTTACGCTGTATAGTCGCGAGGAATACGAGCTTGCTATCGGGGTTCAAGAGGACGGCCTGGAGGCTGTGGAAAGGGCTCGACGATTCTTTGTAAATATCAGGCAAAGTTTCGGGTATAAGATCAACGGAGGTTGGGGTAAGAGTACGATTTACCCCCTTCATCCCAAAACTTACTATAATGGGAAGAAACGCCTCTTCGCCTGTACGGAGCGGTTCTCCCGTGTATACATTGAAAACAGGGACGCTCTCCAAGTCATAGAGACCTGGGACTCACCAAACACCTTCTTTTACTGTGACCCTCCCTATCCCAATACGGGTCAAGGGCATTACGGGGGTTACTCGTTAGGAGACCTTCAAGACCTTTTTAACCTGCTGGGCAACTGCCAGGGGTCTTGGATGGTAAGTAACTATGATCAAGACAACTTGACTATTCCTGCCGGAGTCGAGAAGTTTGCGTTTGATTCGTACTCGTCCGTGGGTAACGTAACTGCTAAACACAAGGGAGGGTCGCGAGAAGAGATCTTGTGGAGACGTGGAAGGTCAGCCCCGATAATCCCTCTACATAGGGATGTGTGGTTTTCACGAAGCCTGGATATCTTCCAAGGTGGTGATCCTCACATTTTACTGGAAGACGACGCTCCTGACACGTACAAAGCGGGAGGATTTTTAGCCGATCTTTTGAATACAAAAGATGAGGAAGAGTGAAATAAAAGAGAAAGCTGTACCTGTTCGGATACATGATAAAGCCGATAAGGCTTTTCCCCCAGTGACATCACGAAATTTTAGGAGTATAAGGCTATGACCTCAAAAGTAACCGTTGCCCGTGACAGTGAGACAAATGCACCCCGGTCTACCGTGACCACGAAGCCCTCCGAGGACGTCTTCGGTAACCCGGTCGGAGGTAAGACCGTAAGACTGGCCCGCAAGCTTGCCCACTCCAAGCAGGGGATTCGGTACCAGTGGGTGGACGGGGAGCCCCGCGACACCGTGGTGCATAAGGTACTCTTCAATGTAGAGCATGAGGGTGAGACGTATCTCAACCTAACGAAGCGGCAGATCAACACGCTACTAGGCGATCGTCAGACACGTAAGGCTTTCAAGGCCATGTCCAAAGACGATCGCGACACATACAGGGCTTGGAAGCGAGGTCAGAGGCTCGCCAGGACCTGAACAGGATTTTTATGCAGACTTACCCCAGCATACCCCGAAGCATTCGCAACGGGGTTTTCTATGCGTTCAACAAACTGGACGGAAGCAACATTAGAGCCGAGTGGAGCCACAAGAAGGGCTTCTACAAGTATGGAACCCGGCGTAGACTGTTGGACCCCTCAGACCCTGTATTTGGCCCCTCTGTAGCGCTTCTTGAGGGTAGCTACGCAGAAACACTGTCTGAGACTGCTAAAGCCCAGAAGTGGGAACGCGCTGTCTTCTATTTTGAGTACGTGGGACCGAACTCTTTCGCAGGTTCGCACGATCCCGAAGATGATATGGGTCTGTTCCTGATTGATGTAGCGCCTTATAAGAAGGGCCTCCTGGGACCCGAAGAGTTCTTGGGTCTCTTTTCTGAGGTTCCTCATGCCGAACTTCTTTTTCACGGGAACATTGACGACGCCTTTGTGCGTTCGGTTCGAGAGTCCACACTGGAGGGCATGTCGCTTGAAGGTGTGATTGTAAAGGGCGTTCCCGGCAAGACAGGTCCGGGGATGTTCAAGATAAAATCAAACGCGTGGCTAGAAGCCCTCAAATCCCGATGTGGTGAGGACGAAAAGCTATTCGAGAAGCTAAAATGAGAGGACGAGAATGAAAACCGAAGTTACGCTCCAGTTAGTCAGGACGATCACTGCAAAGGATGAGGACGACCACCAAGCCAAGCTTGAGAAGATCGTGGCAGACCTTGAAGGTGACGGGTACTCTGTCATGGTCGAAGACGAAGATCGTCTTGACGACGTGTATGACGTGCTGGGCGAGGAAGACGACTTCATTTATGGCGAAGATGACGGAGTTGATGATGTCTGGTGAACCTACCCTGCACGACGTGTTAGAAGAGGCCGTGGAGTTTGAAATGAGAGCGATGCTCTCTTATGGCCATATGGCGGTATACTGCCGTGGGATGTACAGGCTAACCCTTGCGCCCCTGTTCGAGGCTGAAGCAGCCGAGAGCGCCGTACATCTTAGCCTTGTGCGGGGTATCCTGTCGGATTTACAAGTCGAGCCTGGAACTAAGATTGAAATCGATCTTGACCTGGAGGAGACGATGCTCAGCGCACCTGAAGACCTTTTGATGAAGGCTTTTGAGATGGAACGTACCGCGCTCTCGATTTATAGGCACGCGCACGTGCTCGCGGAGGGCCGTCCCATCATCCAACGCCAGTTGGAGACCTTGATCGATCAGGAAGATGCGTCAGTAGCCGAGATTAGCCGTTTGCTCCGATAAAAAGGAAACTTTTTTCGCATCCTCGAAATAAAAGAGAGCACCCCAGGTGTTTTGGTATACATAAAGGCGAGAAAGCATTGATAATGCTCTTATATAACCCTAGAGTACATTCTCGAAATCAAAGGCTGATTTCGACTTGACAAAGAGCAAGCAACGTGTTAACTTATATCTCGACAATCATGAAAGCCACCACTTTTAGTGGCTCTCATCTCCCCGTGGCCCATAATGGTGGCCGCTTTGGAGGATGCGCCGTGGTGTAAGTGACTCACATAGTCAAGTACCCCAGGGTCGAATCCTCCACAACGGAAGGTTCGGCCTTTCTTTTTGAGAAAAGAGTTGAAAAGGGTGAGACTTGGTGGTATAGTGAGTAGGCGAGACAGGGAAGTAAAGGCCCTACTCGCAACATAAGGTTCCTTAGCTCAACTGGAAGAGCGCCGGTCTGAAAAGCCGGAGGCCGGAGTTCAAGTCTCCGAGGAACCACTTGAGATGTCGAAACATCTCGAATCTTTGAAAATCCCAATAGAAACGTGTGACGTTAGCCTTGTCATTGGGACAAGGGATGTGACCCTGACGGGTCTTACATCAGGCGTAAGCCACAGTAGGTTCGATTCCTACCGTCACACCTTGAGAGAGGTGAGCAGTTACCTATCTCTTCCCACCCTACGAGGGTTATGTCGTAGGGGAGTCTCAGTGCTCTAGCACTGAGCGCCCTCTTGTGGCGGATAAATAGCAGGTGACAGGCCGCAAAGACGGCCCGTGGGAGTCCTTTACTGTTGAAGGATTCTTGCCCTACACGTAAAAAAGGGCACCTAAGGAGAGATGGCAGAGATAGGACAAACGCGCTCGACTGCTAATCGAGAGTTGCTTCGGCGGCACGGGGGTTCGAATCCCCCTCTCTCCTCTATGTTCGCTTAGGCGTGCATATAAAACCCAGCTTAGGAGCTAAGATGGAAACATGGATCAGCCTGTACATGGGTTTCGAGGTAGTAGGGGCGGTTCTAACCTTGGTTATGCTTCTACTTTACATGGTAATGAGGAAGATTTCTCACTTGCGACGTAAATCGAAATTCAAAAACCTTTAACACCCCAGCTTAGGAGCTAAGATGATTGCACTGTTCATTGTTTATGTGGTCCTCGGACCGCCTCTTCTGATGCTCTATTCAGTGGAAAGATTCTTCTCAAGGTTCCGAACTGGGAATGACGACGTGTGACTGGACCCACAGAGGGGGTCTCTTGGAGTGATGGGCATAGGTACGCCAGCCGGTCTTGAAAACCGTGTGATCCTTCGGGATTTGAGGGTTCGACTCCCTCTCGCTCTTCTCAAGGTAGAAAAAAGACCTTGACAGCCTTGACCCCCTAGGCTATAAAGAAGGGGTACTAAGGGAGCGCGCCGGAGTTAGAGAGCCGGAGCGGGCTGTAAACCCGCTGTCTTGTACTGAGTAGGTGCGAATCCTACCTCTCCCATGAATAGTTCAGTTCACAGTTGAACTATTCTAAGGCAAGCCACTGTGAATTAGACCTTCGGATAGCTTCCGGGGTATCAGGCTTGAGCCGACGTATATAACTTAACGAGTAAAGCCCTCAGGGGGACCCTTGGTGCAAGTCCGAGGTATACGTTTGGGAGCCTAGCTCCCTGTCCGCACCCGTAGCTTAACTGGATAAAGCCTTCGGCTACGAACCGAAAGACTGCACGTTCAAGTCGTGCCGGGTGTACTCTTTTAGAACGTCTTGGTAGTTTCCAAGACGAAGAAAAAAGACGCGAACAGGCTTGACAAAGCCTGGAGACCCTGCGATAGTGAGTCTCATGACGGTGTAGCTCAGTGGTAGAGCGGTTGACTGTTAATCAACTTGTCGTAGGTTCGACCCCTACCTCCGTCGCTTTGTTCGGGTAAAACGTGATGACGAAGAGCCTTGACAAACTGCCCCCTTGAGCAGTAGTCTAGATAGGGAGCGGCGATGCAAGCCGGACTATAGAAGGATGCGGTCTCTGCCTTTGACGCAGGACAGCACCACGCATGACCTCTCGGAGAGACGAGACGCTGATATTCAGACATGAGTAGGTTCCCGGCGTAATGGGATATTCTGGTGTAGCTCAACAGCGGGTAGAGCGGCGTCCTAAAGGGCGTGTCAGAGTAGGTTCGAGTCCTGCCACCAGAGCTTGGTTAGAAAGGTACAAGGCTTCGGCCACTAAACCTTCTCTAGCTAAAATGAAGCAAACGTGAAGATGTCTGGACGTGGACAATGATAAATTGATGGACGTTTGTGTTCTCAGGTGTTAAGCTTGAGATCGGTACATGCATCCGATACTCCTTTGGTTAGGGTTTACTTAACCTAGAGAGCGCATAACAGGCCGGAGAGACGGCCACGCTGAGGTACACGACGGTGTACCGGCCCCCGGCGTAATGGGGTAAACGGGTCGTTAGCTCAATTAGGTAGAGCAGTGGGCTTTTAACCCGAAGGTTGTCGGTTCGATTCCGACACGACCCATGTTCCTAAGGCGCGGAAGCTCAAATGGATGAGCAACCGGCTTCTACCCGGAAGGGTGCGAGTTCGAATCTCGCCCGCGCTACTTTTCCAGACGAACTCATGACGGTGAGGGACCCTGGAAACCCTTGTGAAGTCCGAGGGTAATAGGATGACCGGAGCAACACCCCCGTTAGGTCGCGGAGATCGGGTGTGACTGATCGGAAAGACGATTCGTAAAAGGAGCCCGACGGGGTTCCGTGTTCAAACGTTACAGAACAGAATAGCGTGGTAGCTCAACTGGAAGAGCACCGGATTCCAAATCCGGCGGTTGAGGGTTCGATTCCCTCCCACGCTGCTTGCCCCGATGGCCCAACTGGCAGAGGCGTCGGTTTTAGGTACCGAAGGTTGGGAGTTCGAATCTCCCTCGGGGCATACGCCGCTTTAGCTCAATTGGTAGAGAGTACGAGATGTCAAGTTCTAGCAAAATGAGTAAAGCTGAGTCAGGTAAGCTGGGATGGAAAGCCGCTAAAGCTACGCACGAACTTAATTACCGGCGTAGAATGGAAGTCTATAAGGCGACCCCGACGCGGTGTAAATTTTGTGAGGCTCCCCTCCCTTATACTAAACGTAAAAACAAGTTTTGTGGGTCCTCGTGTGCTGCTAAGGCCACCAATCACATGAGAGCTTTGAAGAAGGCCCTCAACCCTCAATTCTGTCTAAGTTGCGGGTCTTTCATCTCTCAGGGCAAATACTGTTCAAACCAGTGTCAGCAAGATTACGAGTGGGAGATTCTTAGGGCACGTACTATCCTGAACCCCAACCAAGCTTCAAGTGTGAACTTGAAGAGAGTTGTGGTAGAATCTAGAGGTAAATCCTGTGAAGAATGTGGGCGACACACTTGGCAAAAACAGGATATACCTTTGGATTTAGACCATATCAATGGAGACCCTTTTGACAATAGGCTCCAAAACCTAAGATTGCTGTGCTTGAATTGTCACGGCTTAACTCCTACCTTCAAAGGTAAAAATAGAGGTAAAGGCAGGACATCTAAAAGTAAGGACCTATAGTTCAAGGGTAGAACACTAGTTTTGTAATCTAGCGATTCCAGTTCGAATCTGGATAGGTCCTCTACAGTCTAATAGCTCAACTGGCTAGAGCGTCGTCCTGATAAGACGAAGGTTGAGGGTTCAAGTCCCTCTTAGGCTATTGCGGAGAGGTGTACTGGTTGCATCCGAGGCTCATACCCTCTGGGGTAGGGAGTTCGATTCTCCCCTCCGCTATCTCATAGTCTGTCCAAGACTTGTGTTGAAGCTGCGTGTAAGAGCGCGCAGTACGCTTCTGTGGTGTAATGGCAGCACTCGACCCTTCCAAGGTCTCCGTCTCGGTTCGAATCCGTGCAGAAGCTTTTGAAGAACTTTTTGAAAAGAGTTTTTCAAAATACCCGTGAGAGCGGGTATGATAGGTGTAAGGGGGTTGGCCAACCCCCTTCACTGTACCGGACACGAAACCGCTTGAACGCGTTAGTAGGTGTCGACGACCCCACAAAGGTCTAAAGGGTTCTCCCGGCGAATAGGGCACTTCCTATTAGGGGAGACGGTCTGAACAACCGGGAGAACCTTCGGTACTACCTCTTGACCTTTCCCCCGAGAGATGTTAGTCTCTCTTTAGCTCGAACGGTTATACCGTGGCGTGTGGTACTCAGCTTCCCTTCGGGTGTGTGAAAGTGATACCACGTTGGTTCGATACCAACTTCGAGCATTGTGGCTGTAGCTCAATTGGTAGAGCGCTGGTTTGTGGAACCGGATGTTGCGGGTTCAATCCCCGTCAGTCACCCTGTCCTGACATTCTCACAACGAGGACTTTGACGAGACTCGGGCTTATATCCTGCGGACGTGAGAATCCGCTTGACTCTATCCCCGACCTTTGATAGACTTCAAGTCAGTACAACGACACTAGCTCTAACGGTAGAGCGTCATCCACTGGGATGGAGGTTCTCGGTTCGAATCCGAGGTGTTGATTTGCCTTCGTAGCTGAGGGATTTAGCTGCGGGTTATTACCCCGTGGAACAAGTGACGGGACGTAGAATTCCAGGCGCCTGGAATTCTATCCCTACACTTCTTAACCGGAGTAATTACCCGGTTGACGTGGGTTTGAATCCCACCAAGGCATATGGTGAATGTAGCTTAGTTGGTTAAAGCGACGCCCTGTGACGGCGTAGATCGCGGGTTCGAGTCCCGTTATTCACCCTCCCTTCGGGGAACTATAGTGTGGTAAGCCGCAGCTTCTGGATGCTGCTCCTCCTCACTAAGAAGGATACATTGGAGACCTTTTGAGAATTCTAGAACTCTCTCCCGGTCTTGGGTTCGACTCCCTCCCGCACGCTGTGAAGATAAATGTTGACTGCTCAGTTATCCTCATGTATAGTCAGTAGCGCAATGACGTGAACACTAAACAATGGTAGCAGTCAAAAAACAATTGGGAACTTCGGTTCTCATTGGAGGTGAGCCCTTAGGTGCTAAGGGAGAACTCATCTCTAATCTGTGCGTAGTCAAGTGGTATGACGCCTGCTTTGGGAGCAGGAAATCGCAGGTTCGATCCCTGCCGCACAGACTGGAGCTTCACGGCTCCAAACAGGGTAGACGTTCTTTGAGTAAGTCGGACGTCTGCTCTGACGGAATGTGGCGCAGTCTGGTTAGCGCACCTGCCTTGGGAGCAGGGGGTCGCAGGTTCGAATCCTGCCATTCCGATTGAAAACATGATGCAAGTGTTTGCGGACGGCCTGACCGTCTGGTAGATTCACATCCTACCCGGAATTAAAAGGGTCGTAGTGAGACCTACAATGTGAGTTCGAATCTCACCATGTTTTCACCCTAATCCGAGTAACTTCGGACACGAACGGTTGGAAGTCCGTTCATCCCCCCTGGACCTTCGGGTCCAGGTGAGGGCGATTAGCTCATCTGGGAGAGCGCCTGCTTTGCACGCAGGAGGTAGCGAGTTCGATCCTCGCATCGTCCACTTCAACCCAAAAACCAGGATTTAAAATGTCAAACAAGAAATCCCTTATGTCGTCCTACCTCCATATCCACAATGGAGGTGTGAACCTGGAAGTGTCTGCCGATATGTCTGACGACGGCGATTTGAACTTTACCAGCCTGAAGATGTGTTCAAGCTCATTTGGAGCAACCACGGCTGAGATTAGCTACAACGAAGTCACTCCTGAGATTCTGCGTGATCTTAGTGTGAAGTTTGCAAAGGCAGCCGCTCACCTTGAGTTTATCTCCAAAACGTCTTGACACAGGTTAGCACTTGGTTTAGTCTCGGCTTCTAACCAAGAGTTGATTGACTCCGGTTTTTTCGAGTAGGTCTCGAACCAATGCGAGTGTAGCTCAGCGGTAGAGCGTGACCTTGCCAAGGTCGAAGTCGTGGGTTCGATCCCCACCACTCGCTTTCCCCTTTTGAAAACTACGACGAATGAGGTTGCCTAATGAGCAGTACAGTGGAAGAACGATACGGATTCGGTATGGATGACGTCGAGGCTGACGTTTACGACGCGCTCCTTGCGGCTCGTACCCTTTGTAAGCACCTATACGAGACCGACGATTTGAGCCAGTACAGAATGGAGGTGATCGAAGTCGCTCGTCTCCTGTTGGAACAGCGAGAGAAGATCAGCACGTAAAAGTTCTATCTTCTTGTTCAAAAACCTTCTTTACGCTGCTATACAGATAGTGTTGAGAACGTAGACCAAGGAGAACGTCATGAAAGAAGCTGTTGTCGCGGTCATTCGTAAGGGCGATAAGGTCTTGGGCGTGAGTCGAAAAGACAATCCCGAAGACTTCGGCCTCCCCGGAGGAAAAGTAGATCCAGGTGAGAGTCGCGAAACGGCCCTCTACCGAGAGGTTTTTGAGGAGACCGGACTGGTCATCACAGACGTGCGGGAAGTGTTCCAGAGGACGGATACGGACTTTGTAGTCACGGCTTACGAAGTGACGTGTGAAGACCTCAACCCTTCGTCTACGGAAGACGGGGTTCTGGCCTGGAAGACCGAAGAGGAGTTGTCGTCTCATGGTTCGTTTAGCGGGTATAACCGAACTCTTTTTGAGGCTCTTGCAAAAAAGATTTGACAAACCCCCTTCTCACGGGTATAAAGGTGCGAGTTCGACGTGGTAGCTCAAGTAGAGCGCCATCGCCCCCTGGCGTAAAGCAAAGATCGATAGGAGGTGAAGGTGCGAGCCCTTCACACGTCATGAGAGAAACACAGCTACCGTCGAGGCGGTGCTCTTCATTTGAGACGATGGTTCGTCTCCCCTGGTAAAGGGGAGCGTGGGTTCGATTCCCACCGTGAAGAGAAGAGGATGACCTTGCTGGCAAGCGGACGGGTGTAGGACAAGTCCTACCTTAGCAGATTGACTGCCGGAACACTTGACTTTCTCTTTAGGGTCTATAGCATAATTTGGTTAATGCAAGGGACTTTTAATCCCTCGATTCTCGGTTCAAGTCCGAGTAGACTCACTCAAGTTGAAGGAGAAACCCATGCACCCAAGACATAAAGATCTGGTTTATCACTTCCTTCTGACTTGGGACAGTGAAGCCGCCACCTGTTCTATATGTGACGCTACGTCAAACCCTAACTACGTAGAGGGGCTAGAGCTACCAAGGGTACCTATAGACTTCTTCTGCTACGCTTGTCTGGATTTGCGTCTAGCCCGTCTTGATTCAAATCCACGGTCCTCTTACATCCCTCTAACCGAAGAGGAAGAGGTCGAGTTAGAGTTGACCGTAGAAGATATAGCTGCACGGAAGCCTTCCCTATTTTCTCATCGGGACAACTTCAGGCTAGCGAGATCTAATAATCTCCGTCAGGTTGCGTTCTTTAACTACAGGCGCTCGCAGGGATGCTGTGGGTCCTTCAATGAACAGGTCGTTTTAGACGGGGAAAATTTCCTGTTAGGCTGGAACTACGGACACTGAGGATACGATGAATGAACTTTCTCCCTTGACTCTTGACGAGGTGGGCCTTATACTTGGACAGGAACTAGACGCAACCCAAGTGCTTGGTTCGCCGTTGCCGAACGCGACTTCAATCGTCACGGCAACAGTTGAACAGGTTCTCGAAAGACTTTTTCGAGAGCGTCGGATTCGACAGGTACCTCGCTTCGTGGTTCAAGTAGAAGGGTCTAACTTAGACCTTAGCTTCATCTCCGACCCCGAAGACTGGATATTCTAAACCCACTTTAGAGGAGCAATGACATGATACAAGGTTTCCTCACACGAAACGTCATCAGCGAACTCGACATTCGAGACCTGATGGAAGAGAATCCCATACGGACGATCCTCCGCCTTGGAGCGAAAAATGACGCCGAAAAGTGGCTAATTGCCTACAAGGTCGTCATTGTACCTTCTGAGGAGGATGAGGAGCGTCATTGGTTAAAAGCCTTCTCCTCTGAGCTTGATGAGGATGATAGACCTGTAGCTATTCTTGACCTCCCTCTCACGGGTCTTAGGATGGGTCCTATCCTCCTGGGAGCTTCGTACTATTATGCTCATCTGGCCCCTATTGAGCATGACTATAGCTTGAGCGGTATCGAAATACCGGGCGAAGACGTCGAAGAGTTTTACCCCAAGATAGCAGGTCAAAGGCTAGAGATCACCTTGTTGTTCCCTTGACTTGTGCAGGCCGGTAGCTTAATTTGGTTAAAGCAGCGGATTCTTAATCCGAAGATTGTGGGTTCAAGTCCCACCCGGCCTATTTTTCACCTTAGCCTTGAGAGTTGTGATATGAGTTCCTTGTTCCGTTGGAACGACTGCTCCGTATGTCTCTCGATACTTCCCAACCTTTCCTACCTGATTAAAGGGGCTTCCCAATGAGTTACAGCGCGCTTTACCATATGACCAAGGGAGCGGATTACCGCACTCAGTGCGAGCCCTTCGCGGAGTATAAAAATAGCTGGGGGTTCGGCTTGATGGTCTGGAAGACCCTGTGGGAGAGGCATTGCGCCGCCGACCCTGCCGAGCCCTTCAACCTCTTCTATAATTGCGATGATGTCTGGAACCTTCCGCACTCGGGCAAGATGGAATCTTTCGAGATGTTCGTCTTGATGTCTACTTTCGACGGTGCTGTGATGCAGAGTCACACCCTTGAGAAGCTGGCCACCTTTTACGAAGAGTTCACGTCTTCTTATGCGTCAGCCCTTGGGGGTAAAATCTGGCACGGTGTGGAGATCGCCAAAGACTTGAGGATTCTCCTCGAAGAGCATCCCGGCGAGGACGCCTGCTTCATGGTGAACAGCGTTTCAGGTATTGGAATCCACGAACCCTGGTACATTGAAGACGGCATCGCGAGTCTTAAAATCAAGACTTGACACGGAATCCTTCCCTATTTTCTCATCGGGACAACTTCAGGCTAGCGAGATCTAATAATCTCCGTCAGGTTGCGTTCTTTAACTACAGGCGCTCGCAGGGAAGTACGTACACATCGCAATACACCCTTCTACTTGAGGCATCTTTATGTGGCACTCCGTTCTATCAGACACCTTCAATGCTATCGAGTCCTATGACGAACTCGTGGTCCGTATTCGATGCTCCCAAGACACCTGGAGCGAGATTCAGAGCCACTTGAATCTCGGAGACTCCCACCGTCTGTGGACGGCACACGTCAAGACAACCTCTGCCCCTTACGGCACCTTCGAACTGGAAGGTCTGTACGGCACGAGAAGAAGCGGCACGAAGTCCTAAATATGCAACGGTTGAGCGCTGGTAAGCTCCGCCTGATTGTAATCAAGGCCCCTCACGGGTTAAGAGGTTCGAGTCCTTCTCACAACGTTGGGTACCCTGGTACCCGTTAGAGAGAGTGGTGTAAATACAGGTCTCCCTCCCGGTCGTGCGCACGATTGGAGACGTGTTGGTAACACACCTACGCCGAGCGTAGAAGCTTCAGGTTCGAGTCCTGGCTCTCTCATGGGAAAAATAGTTTTCAAAACATCTCATCTCACGAGTATTATAGGTGTAAGAGCGATAGTCTAAGGGCTACCGGCTATAACAGAAGACCTAGAAGATACACCTAACCTTGAGTGGAGTGCACATCATGGCTAAGATTGGCGCCTTTGTTAAGATCTCGTAAGTAAAGACCGTGCTCACAGAGCACAAAGACTTCCTTGAAGGGCTTGGGGAGAGTTACGAACTCTCGGATCTCGTGGAAGCGGAGCTTGCAGAGATCCTCGAAGAGGAGTTGGCGTCTGTCCTGGGAATCGACCTGAGCGGGCTTGCGTTCAACATCGTCGACGAATACGACGACGACGACGACGACGGAGTGATTTATCTGGAGACCGAAGACGACTACAACCCCCAGATCGGAGACATGGATTTAATCGCAGCACACGTAAGACAGGCCCTGGAAGCATTCGGCCTGACGTGTTCGGGAACGCGCTTCTTTTGAAGAAAAAGAGGTGAAAGCTCTTGACAGGGAATAGGAGAACCGCTAAGGTGGTTCTCCGTACAGGGATGTAGCTCAGTGGGAGAGCAACTCGTTTACACCGAGTAGGTCGTGGGTTCGAACCCCACCGTCCCTATGTTGCGCAGTGCCGGGTTATAACTCAGTTGGTCAGAGTGCCGTTTTTACACAGCGGAAGTCCTCGGTTCAAGTCCGAGTAACCCTATAAAGAACGTAAGAGATGAGAGGGGATAAAATGACCTCAAAGACAGAAGACATACGGCGCCTCTCTCACCCTGAAACGGGAGAAGAGGTCGCCGTTTTTTATGTTGTGCAGGATCTAGAATGGACTGAAGAGGGCCTTGAAGGGGTTATACCAGACCTTCGCTTACTCGTGGTAGAGGACACTGGGGAAGTATTAGCCTTCCCTCCCGAGACCTGCGTGAAGGTGGGAGAGTGGAGGCGTCACCAGATTGAGGGGAGGGGCCTCACCCATTTAAAGAAGGCACAGCAAGAGCGTGAGGATGTCATGAGACGCTTGCGGAAGCACGTGTGCGATAACGAAAAAAACAATGCAAACGAGTGACACTCACTCCAAAGGATACGTCGTGTTTACAAGTAGAAGCCTGACCTCTTTGAAGCATCTTCTAGACTTCATTGAACGCGAACGGGATGAGCCTGAGTTCGCTCATGAGGTAGATGTAGAGGAGGAAGACTTTTGGGAAGAGCTTGACCTTGAAGGTCGTATAGAGTCCAATGGTTTCGCGCACGACATGAACCTCCTGGGTTCTTTTGAACATGTGTGTCAGTACGTTCCCCCAGAGCCCCTGATTATGTCGGACGTCTGCCGAGCCTATCAGAACAGGGAGTTCTACAAGGCTCTCCAGTACAACCGGAGGGTCTACGCCCCTGACTTGAAAGAGGTGCGCCAGGGTCTCATGCTGGAGTGCTACTCGCAGCTTGCGCCCACTCTCCTCAAGAGGCTTTCTCTTC
>Ga0306866_1000040_pt1 | contig 53869 bp, 76 predicted proteins | sample AntRauTorckE5432_FD_190450 | JGI IMG/M metagenome (GOLD analysis project Ga0306866, IMG submission 190450) | Saline lake microbial communities from Rauer Islands, Antarctica - Metagenome Torckler E5 #432 (v2) (version 2) | ecosystem: Environmental > Aquatic > Non-marine Saline and Alkaline >...
TTGTAAGGTACAGACAGGAAGCTCCGGTTTTGGCTCGTCGACTGGTGTCGAACATGTAAGGAGACATGATCTCTTCTAATGTTTGCATTTGTTTATCGATCATTTTCTCATATTCCATTTGGCTCTCGAAATTGCGGTGGCACTGCAATGCTGGCACCCTACCTCATCAATGTGAAAATAAAGATCTTCGCTACCGCAGAAAGGGCAATCCCGCAGCGGGCCTTCCGGCAGTTCTCGCCAATGTGTGACAGTGTCAACTGCCCAATATTCAGTGTTGCCACAGTCATACTTAAATTTATTTGGTTGAGCAACAAAATACATAACATGCATCGACTCATTTTCGACAGGCCAAACCAACACATGCTTGTTGAAATCAGGCTTTTCATCGTTTATATCAATCCAGCTCGTGTTTACCTCAAGTTTTATCATTATAAATTACTCGCTATGATTGCGGCCATACGGACACCTTCTTCTGTGATCGGGTCCATATAGGCGGGACCATTTTTAGGGTACAATGTGACGAAGTGGCCGCGGGGATCAAACCCACGCTCTGTCATCTTATTGACCCAGTCTTGGGGCAACGCATAATCAAATGTTTCCGGCTTGAAATCCGAAGTGCACTTGATTGTTATTGTACTCTTTAAGTTAGGCTGAGAAGATATAAAGCCATGCGTTACTGTATCTTGTTTTGCATGCTGTACAATCTGAACGTCTTCTACTTTAATTTTTCCGGTTTGAATGAGATTGTTCATTTTGTCAATTAGATGTTTCATTCAACGTCCCTCAACTTGAATGGAGCTTGTTCAGCAAATTTTATAACTTGCCATTCATCGTGCTGCTTTACCGCAAAAGCTCGATTTTCTAAGTAAATGCAACTGCACCATTGCGCGCTGGTAACCCATTTTATTTCACCCTCCCATTTAAATTCCGGCATTATGTCTTCCCAGCCTTCCAGTAAATCGACCCCTCTGTCAAGCTTACTGATTATAGGCCCTTCCAGGAAGTATACAACGCCATCAGTGTCGAATAGAATTTTAGTCCCGTCTTGTAACCGCATTTTCTTCATGACAGCAGCCTCACGTATTTTCGACCCTTCAAATTTGTCTCTCCAATACTCTACATTTGCTTTAAGAGGCTGGGTGTGAGTGTTGAGCCTTTGGAACTTTTTTTCGTTAATGTTCTTTTTGGTCAATTCAAAAACTTCTGCTTTGAGCTGCGCATTCTCTTGTTCAAGAAACTCATTTGGGACACTCATCCCGGACACCATGTTTTCGATTTGATCGACTATCTCTACTGTTTCTTTAAGAATTTTGAAATTTGGGGAAGTTGCCTTGTAATGTTTTTCCCAAATATCGACCGTCAATCTGACTAACGCGTCGTGAGCTGACGGGCTGTACCCCATCTTGGCTATTGTTTCCTGCAGCTCCTTGATAACCACTTGCAGCGACTCAGGCCAAACCTCTGGACAAGCTAATTCATCTTCATCACTCCTGGCTTCATCATACTTGTGTTCTTCGCGTTCGTAAGCCTCATCACTGTCAATTAAATGTCCCATTATTTTAACGCCTCGTCAGCAAGTTTCAGCAAAGGCTCAATCTTCTCTATCTTCTCATCAAGCCTCGTAACAGCACAGACCAACGCGTCGTGCAAGTTGTCAGAGTCTTCATTGAAGATTGTGCCCATTTCAATGAAGACTTGTCCCTCTGACTTATTGAGAAACTGCAGCTTGCCACTGAAGGCCCCGGTCTCGTTAAGTGTGGCATGTATTGCCATATTATATTTAGCCTTAAGGCGTAATAGCCTTTCGTACTCGGCAATCGCGTCTTTTAACTTTTTCATTTGTATTCCTCATAAGCAAGTTTTATGAAAAGTGCAGCAAAGATGCCTAATGACAATATCATAATTGCCAAAATTGTTTTCGGAAAAGTTGCAACCAAAGCACCTAAGACAAAAGCACCTAGTGTTATCAGTGAGGCTCCGCCTGTGAACGTAATTGCTGCATTTTTTCTCCACATTCTCTCAAGTAATTCTATCATAAGCGACTCATGCTGTAGTTGAACAGTTCATATTTTTCTCCCGGAAGTACAGGAGGCAGCTTCACTTCAAAATTAAACATAGACAATTGCCCTCTGCGATACTGCCTTTTAATAATACCGGCAATAAATCGCGACTTATTGGGATTGTCTGACAGCAATCGCAGCGCGCTATCCACTACTACTTGCGCCTCTCCCGAGTTTTTGGTGCGAACTAAGTAAAGGTATTGCAGAGTGCTCAAAATTGGCCACTGTAACCCTGGACGAAACCAGTCAAAGCTGAACTCAAACTGCTTGTAGCGCATGATATAAAATTCAATGTCATTGGCATCCATATCTCTCTTGATCATATGCGCATTGTCGCGAATTGTTTCCTCGTATGTTTTTGACAAATTGTAAAAATACGTAGCTCTTTTAACACCTATGAAGTTGTGCCCGTTCTCGTTCTTGATGTAATTAACGTCCATCATTTCAGTTATGCTGTCTCCATGGTGTGTTGCCATCTTGACAATAGCAATCATCACAGGCTTTTCAAGAATACTCTGAACGGGTGTCAGGATAATATCTCTGCCGTTTGCTTCAAAACACTCAAGTTTGTCCCTGTAGCTATGCAGCACAAGGCTGTACACCAAGTTGACCTGAGCATCCGTCATTGAAGCTATTGCGACATTGAAGCTGCTCATGCCCAGCCTGAAAATGATTTGCTGATAAGAATGCAACAGCTCTTCAGAAAGCTCTTCTGTAAAGTCTTTATTCACCTCCGGTAGTATGTCAAAATAGTTTATAGTGGGCAGTCTCACCAGACCTTTTAGAGCCAAATCTTGCATCGTGCTTTTAACGCTGGTCTTGGCAGCACTCAGATCAAACCCGTAAGTCGCCTTCATAAACATTTTGAAGTCTTCCAGCAAGTCATGAGCCTGATTTTCTCTGCCTTTACAGAAAATATAAATGTCATCAATATATGACACAATCTCATAATAGGGATGCCTGCCCATCTTCTCTTTGGAAGTGTTGATAAACTCAGTCAGCATTTGCCCCATCAGAATGTTGGCGAGGTAATGCTGGTAATTACTCTCAATGGTGAGACCATTTTTAGCGTCTGCTGGATCCCCATCTTTATCAATGTATGTGAACTTCAGCAAATTTCCCAAGAAAATAGCTTCCTTGGACGATCCGAACAATTTTGAGAATATCTTGACAAGCTCCTCAATCTTGATATTGCTGAAGTACTTAACGAGATCCGTTGCCACCAAATGCGTGCTTTCTTTTCTCAGTTTTTTGCAGTGCTGTTCCATCAGATTGTATTCGTGAATGTAGGGGATAAAATCCCCTTTGGACGTTGTGCGCGGGCCGTATACGTGTACCTTTTCACTTACATTCTCGTTTAACCACTGGGCAATTGTGCGAGAGCGCCTGTGCAGCATAGAAGCAATCAACATCTCGTTGAGGGCCGGTTTCATAACAAACTCGCGCACCTCTTCAGTGGCTTTGTCCGAGTTTTTCGGCACCGAGCGGCTCTTTCGAAAGGCCACCAGAGGCCCAACCTCCGCCAAAAATGTCTGGGCCTGACTCAGGGCATCCTGCAGCCGAGAAGCGTTGGAGAGGTGATACACACGTCCGTTAAGGGTGACCGATGCGCTGGTCAGCTTGTTTCTTGTGATGTCGCCGAAGGTCATCTTCAGCAAATTAGCCACGGCTTCTCTGTATTCTTCAATTACATACTCAATGCTGTAGCTGTTCTCCACGGCTTTGTTCACCAGGGCACAGAACTCCCTGCTGTTGAAGTGGATACGTTCAAATTCACTTAAGTGATCATACTGAATGCTGTGTTTCACATTGTGCTCCAGACTCTCACGGCCTTCGCGCAAAGAAAATGTTGTGAACAAGCTTGAATATCTAGACATTGATGAATCCTCTTAGGTAAAATTCCATAAGATCATGATCAAATTCCGCCTCAGTGTATTCGAGGCAGAATTTTGATCCGAACAACTTAAAAACTTCTTTACGACCGCCTTCAACAACTGCGACGCAATCCTTGTCAAAGATTACACCGTCAATTAAATGCATGTGTGCTTGCCCGAATGTTACGTAAGTTTTCATTCAGGGACTCTCCTGTAGTACAATGAAGGCACATCGCAAATACACTTACCGACATGCCGTTTGCATTCGAGGCAAACACCTTTGACATTATGACAAGGCGCACTGAACTCAACAGCACCGCAATTCATACACATCTGTTCCTCTCTATTACATACCAGATCAGCAGCTTCATCTTGATCTTCTGAATGAAAGTCATCACAAGTGTGCAGGACATGCTCATTAATAACTTCCCTGCGAAATCTGAATGTAACAGGCTGCTCATCAACAGCGGCCAGCACATCATGGAGGTGCTCTATTTGTTGAAGAGCCGAAGGAAATACATTTTGACGAATGCACATACTGTAAACCAGTTGAGTTTGCCTTATTGCTTTTATTCGTTTTTCTTCAGTCAGAATGCGTCAAGTCTCCTTGTAGATGTTGCGGCAAAAATACACCGACTGAGTTGAAACGAAGCCTACTGCTTTTGACACATTTTTCACTAACTCTACGATTTGGTTCTCTTGAATTTCAATCATTGCGGATTATACCTTTTGTGATTAAGACGATGGATTAAGCAAAGCTTGATAAACATTTCTCTGGCCTTTTTAAGAGAAGTCACAGACTTTAAATACAAAGTTTTGCCATCTAATCCTATGTGAATTATGTAACGGTTCACGTGATTCTCAATGCCTAGAGAGCCTGTCATTGTCAGCCGCTTGTCTCCTCTTTCAGCAACTTCTTTCAATCCCTGAGAAAAGGCGGCTTCAGTAAGCCACCCCTCTACTGTGTATCGATACTCGTTATCCTTTCTGTTGCTCAATGTATTGCTCCACTGAAACGTCTGACATGTAGTCCTCACACAAGGACTGGCATTCACTGAGTGCTTTCTCTAAAGGAAGCTTTTCTGAAACTATTTTGATCAATTCAAGAGGGTCATCGTCGACATGATAATCACGCAAAGTGCAATAAAAAATTAAAGCGCCTCTATTGTCAAACTCAAAGCTGATGCCAATATTATTGGTCTCAAAAAACTCACAATGCCCTTCGTACACGTGTTCAACTTGTCTGCCATTTGGTCTTACAAACTCTACTAATTTAAGCATTCTTTAAATCCTCTATAACTCGCTGCATGTTAACTACTCGCCTCTCCAGTTCAGCTATTAAAGCTTCGGTACGTGCGGGATCTTCATCTTCGGGACTGTAGGGTTTACACGCACCGGGGCCACCTCTTCTGGTACTCTTAGCTTATCAAGCGCAGCTCCGATGGCCTCAGCTTCTTCGGCTGCACTGTAGACTGGCTTCTCCTCTGCGCATGTCTCAAGCTCTGTGAGATACCCCATGTTAACTTTCTGGAAAACCCATTTGTAATTGTATGGACCTGTTGCCTGACTTGTCTCATGCACTTCCAGGATGCGGGCAATCTTCAGGCCGTTGGCCGGATGCGCCACCACAATGTCTCCAAAGGACAGAGTCAAGGCCAGGTCTAGAGGGCATAAGAAAGTATAAGGCTTATCTTCACCGGAAAAATGCGCGCTTACTGTTGTGTTACTCATCTTCAAATTTCACCTTTCTGAATGTGTAGTGGTATTCATGGAGATTTTTTCTTTTTAAAAAATGTATTAGGTAGCTTTCTCTCTTATTTCTCATAAAGTAAAAGTCTAAGGGAAACTTTTTATTTACAGACAAGACATACATAAGACACCTTTTGATTTTAAACCCCCCAACCGTCAGGTCAGGGGCAATACTCAGTAGGCGCGTTTGGACATTGCCTGCTTATTTACTGCGTTTGCATACGCTTCTTCAGAGGACTCAGTCAAAGCTTCTTTTTCTTCAGCTAGACCTTGCTTGTCATTCAGGAGTTTAGCGTAGGCTTCACCCACGAGTTTTGTACTGGCATCGTGATCGCCATAATCTTTGACGATCTGCTCGCCCAACATCACTTTATCTTCACTGTATTTGTACATCATTTCTCCTGAGAATTAAGATTGGTTCATCTTCATTGGTGCTCACAAGGATCACCTTCCTACGTACTGAGATTGCCAACAGTACATTCTTGTCAAGGATATACTCACACTCCAGCAGATCCATTATGATTCTACTATTGGGGTCTGAAGATCTTAATTCAATTGTGCCTAAAGAACACAACTCATTCAAACAAACAGCCTGGACTAGATACTGCATACTCTGCTTCCTTGATACGCTTGAATTGGTTGTGTGCCGCACTGAACATAGCGCAGATGTCTTTATCTTCTGGATACTCAAAGGCTGCCAGCAGATACTCTTCATTTCCTCTGAATTCAATGCCAAGCAGACGGGCCTGTTTGCGCACCATAATGTCCAGAGTTTCTCTTTTACTGGCCTTTGAAAAAAGTTTCCTATACATTTGTTGTCATTTCCTGTATTTGTTTTTTGACAATCGATGAGCTTTTGAGGATATCTGCGGCAAACACGCGTTTCTTACTACGAAATAAGTAAGATGTCATAAAGCCTCGGGACAGCTCGTTACAGAGCGCAGTGTAAGCGGTTTCAGCATCCATTTTAACACGAAGCCACTTATCCCCTCTGTGCCTGTGGATTAACAAATTGTTATCCTTGTTAAGCCCAGGCTTTATTATCAACGCGCCTGTATTGACATCTGCTAACAGCATGTCACCTCTTTCTTTAACTTCTGTAAGTAGCTTGGAATTACATAAGCGCCCACGAGCACTTACTATCAAATACTCAGTACCATCGTAATCAACAAAAATTGCCATTGCAGCCTCCAAAGTTGCGTAAAAAGCCCCCAACCGTTAGGTCAGGGGCATGCAGATTTAGACAAGTCTAGGCTCTACGGGCCTTCCCATTCATTGCGCCAAGCAAACATTACATCCGCTTGACGCGGTAATGGTTATTTACTTAGCAGCTTCTTTCTCTGCCTTGACTTTTGCACGATGCAAGGCCAGACCTTCCATAGCCTGCGGTGAAACTTCACGCTTCACTTTACCGGCTTCAAAGGCGGCTTCGATAGTCTCAGCGTTCTGGGCAACCCAATCTGCGGCGTCCACATTGTCGGGTCCAAGCATGTCAACCAAGAGTTCTTTGATGGCGGCTTCTTTTTCGTCAGCGTCAAGACGCTTCTGACCGGGCCACTTGAAAGACTTTGCGACGTCTTCGTAGTGAGCAACGAGAAATGCGAATTTAGGCTCATCTTTATGCTGTTCAACGACAGCTTCCAGCGCCTTAGTCAGCTTATTACGCTCACTCTTGGTCACACGCTTAACGGTGCCTGTGCCGAAGATTTGTGCCAATTCTTCTTTCTTTTCCAACAACCAGTCCGACATCTGCTCATTACCGGCAGTGGCTGTCATCAGAGCCGCACGAATTTTCGGTGCACGACCGTGATCAACTGCTTCCGCTTTGGTGTTGAAAAGAGTACCGTCTGCTGCTTGGAATACTGGCTTAACTTCGCTCATTTTTAAATCCTTGATGATTATGATGGACTCGCATTATTGCCAGCCCTATTTTTACTACGTCTTCTGGGTTAATTTAACGGGGTCGCAACCCATGTCCTGCATGGCTCCGTCACAACTTGTGGCACGACTTTGAAAAACTCACTTATTTCTGTTAGCCTCTATTTCACCAACTCTTCCGCCGGATTTGCTCCGGAAGGCACCTTTAGCATTGCCTGTGGGCCAACCCGTTGCACCTACGAAAGCAGACAGCCTCTCAGTCGCAACGGCGTGGGCGGCGTAACAGCGCACCTGTCGGGCTTTGAACTCCGCCAGAGATTCTTCGGGTTTGCATCTCAGGTCTACACACTTTTTACCCTCGATACAGGCTTTACACTCTATCATATAATAGCTCCTTCACTAACTCTTCTTCAAGAACTTTGGGATAAGCAAAGTCGGTACACTTACGTTGCCATCCCCATTTACCTGATGTGAAATCCCCACTTTTAGGTTGAAAGAAGCGAGGACGGTGATACTTTAAGCAAGACATATGCATTTGATCTGCACTTGGCTTGCCGAAGACACAGTCGTCGCAATGTCTCATTATTGCTTGTTTGGACTTAGGTAGTTTGTCAAACACTTCCTGCATATAAATTGTGGTCGCAACTCTGCTTTGCAAAAACTTTTGAAGCTTTATCTTTGCCTTATGCTCACAGTCGGCGCACATTTCGTCAAAGGATAACAATTGTGCAACATTCCCGCAATCTTCACAGATCATATTTCCCCCTTAATCTCAAGTCTGTTACCGTTCACTCTTGCACGGCCTCTGAAGATGAAGACACTGGGGATGATAAAGTCCCCCACCCTAGGAAAAAGTTGGCAAGCAGCCTCGCACTCGCTTGTCATTTGCCATCTGGGATTGCCAAACGCATCAACAAAGATAACGCCTTCTACAAGACCTTTGACAGCTTCGCAGACTATTAACTTTACATAGCTCCTTTGAATGCCTGCCTGTTTTGCTGCGGCGGCAGGTGTGTTACCTCTCCCAATCACTCCTGCCTCTGTGACAACTAAGTATCGCATGCGGTGTCCTTCAAGTGAAGTCGGTATTTGCGCTTGTAAAAAGCCGCCTCTCGCCTTGAGTGTCTCTTGACTTTCCTTTCGATAAGCGCGCTCCTTCTAGTGATTTCTGAATTCACCTCTTCCATGACTTCTTTAGAATACTTGAATTCAAGAAGCGAAACAACTTCAAGAAGGAGCGCATCTAGTTCATTTTTCCAAGTTGTCTCTGCTTTCATACCAAGCCTCAATTTTGTTTACTATGTGATCAGGAGCATTCAATCTACGCATGTACCTGCGCACCATTACTTTCACCTCTTGAGAATCTGGCTCAGCATCCCAGATAGAATCATATTTGCTTGTGCTGATCTTCAACGGCAGCGACGCCCAATCACCGACAATCAAACGGATATGCGTTGAATCTACCTTCCTTATGAAGAACGGTGCGTCATTCATTTAATTTAGCCTTAAAATCTTCGATGCATTTATTGTAGCTATGCTTATAGCCAAAGTCGTAAAGGCTTGCATGTTCATCACAAGGCCACAGCTTCTCTTGTAAGCAGTCAACTCTGACAAAGGGTTGATACATAAAGTGAAACATAGGGTCAAGGTCTGTTACAATTTCGGCAGGCACAGCTAAGTTTTGCCAAAGTACTACTATGTTCTCTTCCATAATTCCTCCGCTAACTTACTCATTTGAATAGCCCAGTCTTCATTAAAATGCACAACTTCGCAGCTTGATTTTTCCAGAATACTTGTCATTTAGGTGGCACCTTAAACTTAGGTGGTGGATTGAACTTGGGAGGAGCTTTGCGGGTTTCATTGTTATGCGTCTCAGCATCCATTGCGTGAACAATGTTAGGTGCGCTTGCTCCGTAAGAATTGAGAGTGCCACCTCTTTTCATCCCGACATTGTCTTCCTTAACTGTGTTTGCAGCTATTATGATTTGAGGCGGCCCTTCATCTCTCCCTGTTTTCTTTTCCCTGTTTAATTGTGTGATTGATTTCTCAGGTTTATGAGTCAGCCAACCAGGGGTGATGCTGTTGAATTCTACGTCTTTCAGTAGAGACAACTTATGATTTACGTGCGCCTGGTATGCTTTACAAGGGTCTTGGATGTGCCTAAACTCAGGCATAACAAAACGCATGGGAGCCGTGAAGTCCTCACAGCTGAGCTTGTCAGGCGCTGTCATCAAGACATTCTGCAAGTTGTGGTACTCGTGTTTTTCGCCGTGCTGCCTCTCATAGAGGGTACACGCACGGATGAAGCACAGAACCAGCCAAGTGTAATTGGCGGTAGACTCACACAGCCAATTCACACAAGGGTGTTCCAAGTTTACACCGGCAAGCAGTATGTAACCTGTTAGGCGAGGCTTCTTACCACTTTCATCCAGAGTGTCTGTGTGATGCACCCACCACTTGCGGTCATTGCCGTCGTGCTTAACCCACAGTGGGCCGAACCCGTCCAACTTTCGGTGTGCCGAGGACAGCAACATGGCGTAATGTGGGATTTTCTCCCTCAAATGCGCATTGCAAAGCTCCTCTGCGGAAGTACGCGGGTCTTTGTTTGTGTAAAAGATGTTCATTAGTGTATTGTCTCCATAATGTAGTAAAACAATTCAATTCCCTTATCTTTGTCTATGGAAATCCTGGAAGCCTTCGCCGTAAAGTACTGCGTTGGCAGCCCGCCTCCTTCTATTCGCAACGCTCTTGTGTCCCCTGATAACACCCAAGCAACAGCAAAAGGAAGCGACTTCAACGGGAGACTCATTTTACACTCTTTCATCGGATTACACCATATGTTTGAGTTCAGCCATTGACACTTCAAGGCCGAAATAGATACAGAATTTCACAAATACTCTGAGACTTGGAGACTCAACCTCTCCTCTGGACCAACTATCATAGGTCCCTCCGCACACTCTCACGTTTTCAATTACAGTGGCACGGCTTGTTTGCTTGAGTTTCATCTTAATGATTTCAAAAGCTTCCAGATAAGTCATTAGCTGATTCCGTCTAAATATGATTTGATATCTATGCAGAGTTGTTTTGCCACCAACTCAGCGCCGGCATTGGGTTTTCTTAGTATTACACTTTCAGCTATACCCCAAAGTTTTAGTTTAAAATCTGCAATTTTTTTCCTCTTATTTTCCTCGCAAAGCTTCCAGACTTTATAGTAGGCATTAAGATGGCCGTCATAGTAACCTTGCTCGCTCCTTGTGTTAAATGCCGCTGCGGGTATTTTAAAATTACCACGCATTACCTCCTCAAACTCTGTTCGGTCATTTATCATTTTGACTCCAGTCGAACCATTTCACGGTATACCCAGTAGATGACTCTCTCAATTGGTATCTCAGCATATTGCGCCACTACACTGCCATTTGTAGCGGTCTGCACGCCAACTTTAATAGCCTCTTGAGAAGGTGTCCTTTCTACAATAGCTGGACGCATTTGCACAAAATTCTCCAGACGTTGGATTGCGTCTGAACCGTCAGGAGTTGCATTTATTTTGTTTTCATAACCTAACTCTTCAAATTTGTCCAGTAAAGCACTTAAGTCATCAAGTAGCATTTTTAATCTCCTGTGTCATCATATCAGACAACTCTTTTGCTTTTTGCGGCTCGTGCATTGCCAGATTGACCAGCGCCTCTACTGTAATAGTCCTAAGTTCTTTCACTCTGACGCGCAGCACTGCAATCTCGTCGGGATGCTTGTGAGAGTCTCCCGGCAGAGGCATATCTCGCCATGTCTCATCATTGTCCAAAGCTGACTGGGCGCGCTGGACTATCCATTTAAACCGCCGTGTATTAGGGCCATTTGCCGCAATTATAATGTCGTCAAATGCATCTTCCAACCTGCTAAGCATGCCCAAAAGCTCTGGGATGTCATTTAATGATGTGGCTTGTTTGACCAGTTTTCTCATTCAGTCATGCTCCTGTGTCTCGCTTCGACCATTTCTTTGGCAATACGATAGGCAGTATCAGTGCAGAGCCTAGCTATTGCCTCATCTGTATTTAAGTTGAGAGAACTGTTTTCTAATGCAAAAGACATAAATCTTTCAGCAAAGTCATCGGTCAGTCTGTCAAGATATTTTTTCTCTTCACTCTGTTGGCTGTGGTACGCAACTCCATTATACAGGATTTTGTGGTACAACGCTTTAACCTCGTTGCGCGTCATCACTTCACCGTGCTCTTCTAATGCATTTTGAAATCGTAAGTGTTTGTCTAGCGCATTACCGTCAATGTAAGAATTCTCAAATATCTCAAGCAAAGTTACTGGTGCAATTTTCATAAGTTAAATACCTTGTTCGGCATGTCGCTGAGAAATGTATGTCGCTTCTCACTTAGAACATACCCTGCAAGTTCAGGAGGAAGTACGCCGTCACTATCAAGCCTCCAAATTATTGCTAAGCATTCGTCTTTCATGGCTTTGACAGAAGTATTTCCGAGTGCTTGCTCTTCTTGGCACCACTGCCACAACTCTACTATGTCTACCGACTTAAGCCAGAAAGTTTCTTCGGCAGTCAATTCAATTTCAGGGTGAATTTGTTTGAGGATTGCTTTTTCAAAAGTATTTATTTCAGCTTTCATTTTGGGGGCCAAATACTTTACGGGAGTCGGCAGATCACCTGTCCACCGTTCCGGGACATCATGCAGCACAACTGCTTTAATTAAGTTTGTAGAAGGATTAGGGTGAAACACCATCAGCAGTGCCAGCATGTTGAAGCTGTGTTGACCTACTGTATACTCGCGATGCATAAATTTTGTGTGACAGCGTTTGACAAATCCGCCTTCACGTATTGCCTTTATCCGGTCAGAAGTTTTCACCTTGCATCTCCTTAATGTACATTTTTACAATCTGTGTAGCACCAAAGCGGTCTTTCAAAAAGACTTTTGAATTAGCGACGACATTTGAGAGTTGTAATATGTTATATGTTTCTTTCATTTCTTTAAAAATAGGAGTCGCCATAAAGTATGAAGTCTCATTAAGCCTTATTTCTACATGGTCTGAAAAAGCCACTCTTAAAAATTTTCTGAGGTCTTCAGGGTAGATATAAAAATTCATAAAGTCTTTATAGGCACAAATGCAAAGTTCGGCTAAGTCGCCACCTTCATGTAAATCCGCCTCGTCAACTAAATAGGTGACATCGTTAGACGCCGTTAAAAGTATTAACATAACTGCTCCTTTTGATTTTAACCCCCAACATTATGTCGGGGGCTTTTTAATCTAACTGTTAAACTTTTTCCACTCATGCTGACTGAACAAGGCTTCCGCCTGTCTACCCAGCATTTTGGCTCCGCTGAGTGTCTGCCTTTCTTTGAGCTCCTCCTCGATCTTTTTAGCGTGCTCGGGATGGAGCCTTGCCATCATTCGGCGATGCAAGTCTGCATTGACATCCCACCAAGTTTGATTACTCAAAAATGCACCGTTGTCTTCTTCGGGGCGTTCTTGCTTTACTACCAACTCACTGTAGAAGCGGAGAGCTTCAATGACAGCTACTTGCGTCAGGCTACCGAAGTCCGAAAACTCCATCAGTTCTGTCACAAATTCTGTATTACTAGGTTGCATTTTTGCTTTCTTTATTGCTTGTACCATGGCTAATAGATCGTCTTCACTGAAATAGGTGTTATTTCCTATTTTAATGTCAAGATCTTTGTCAACTACCCAAGTCGGGAACTCTTGCAAAAGAAAGCCCTTAAATGGTAATTCAGCCAGCATATCCAGCAAGTTATCTCGGGTTAAAGAGACACTTTGTTTATCCGGAAATATGTAAATAACAAGTGCGTTTTCAGATACTATCCATTCATCATGTGACGCTGTTCTTTTCATATTTAAATCATCGCTTTTATAGACTCGTAGCTGTCGGTGTCATCTTTGTCAAATCTGAACTCTTTAAACCTGGGCAGAAACAATGAGAACGTTTCTCTGTTTCTTTTGCTGAGCAAGTCATTGAAGGTCAACTCCATCAAACGGCCTTTGTAGACATTCTCCCAGTTTTCATAGATGTCTTTTCTCAGCTCGTCGGTGTAGCCTGAAACATCTACAATAACATTCCCATCGTCTGTCGCGCAGGCGATTGAGCCGAATGTAGCTTCATTTTTACCCGTACCCGGAGTCAGCAACAACATCCGCAGATCTGCAGTGTGTTCAGCTTTAATCTTGATCTCATGCTTGGAAGTTGTTTTCTTCCAAAGACCTTCAGGGTGCTTCAAGACAGTGCCTTCACCGCCCGAATCCATAACTTTTTGCGCATGTGCTTGTGCCTCTTCCAAGCTGAAGACTTGCCGTGTCTCCACAAAGCTTATGTCACTGAAATCTTGGAAAGATAAGATGCTCAGCAGTGCGGCTTTACGTTGGACTCTTTTGCGATCATAAAAATTATCTGCAGCAGCTTGTATTGGCACCATATCCCACACTGTGTACGCAACGTGGCAATCATCAGGCAACGTGTCATTGCCGTTTAACAGTGCATTGATGAAACCGTTACCGGTTTGACGCTTCATTGTCTGCCCGTCTCTGACAACAATTAGCTCGCCAGAGAAGCGGAAGCCGGGAGGTAACAATCGAATGTCTTTATTTAGACCATCCCAAGACGCCAAGCCAAGGTCAAATAGCTGGCCTTTGCGTGTATGCATCTGCCCTCCGCTGCCCACTACAGACAGGCTGGCAAACATACCGTCCAGTTTCACTTCACTGTCAATGCCTGAGACCCAGGGCCATTCTTTAAGATTCACATGCTTGGGCAATGAGCACCGCATGTAAGGGAAGTCGGTGATCAAAGCAGAACCATTGATCTTTTTTGAAGCTTTGTTTACAATTGCCGTGCCGAAGCCTGCACGCAAATCCTTTTTAAGAATTCGGCGGAACAATTCTTGGGACTCTCCTGTGAGACTTCCTAAATGATCAGTGACAAGGTCAATTGTATCTATAGATCGTTGAACTTCACCTGAGGAGAGACGCTCCAAAATATCCCAAGATTCCTCATTTAAAGTATTGTAGCCGGGAGTTACGGCAGGCATGTCTAGCAGACCAAACCTTAGAAGCGGCTCACAAGCTAATTTGATTACTTTTTTGAATAGTTCAGTATGTAGACACGCTTCAATAATATCTTGTTTAGCCTTTGTGCTCGGAGTTACCGCAATGTACTCAATAATTTCAAACACATCATCTGAGTTGTTAATCATCCTTTTAAACCTTTTATGAGAAGTGAGGATTGCCCTTTGTCTAATGTCCACGGCATTTCTTTGCCGCAGTCTACACATTTCTTTAAATTAAGCGACATCAGGCTTACTGTAGTGTTACATTCACAAGATGTCGACTGCGGCAATTTTAGTTCCTTTTTCTGTTTTGTTGAAGGATTCTTCACTTGCTTTTTCCTCAATAAAATCTACTGCAGTCATTCGGCCTGTTGACGGAATAAATCGAAGACCTGCAACTCTGCCTGTTAAGCCGATTGTCCTGGCTTTCAGCACTGCCATGTCTATCGTGTTTCTGTCTGTCTCTGACTCGGCTGTCATGTTTCTTGCAAAGGCCACTATGTCAAATGAGATTTGCTTTATGGAGCCTGAGTTATGGGTGATGGTATGGTTGCCTAAAAGAAAACGTCCATTGCCGTTAAGCACAAAACCATAGTAGTCTTGTACATCCAGGGCTTCAACAGTGATGCCTCTCTTCAGCGCATTGGTCTGTCTATCAACTTTGTTAATTTTCTGCGTAGGAATTTTATCAATATCCCCAGAGATCATAACTTGAAATATCTCAGAACCATTTGAAGAATAATCACCTGAAATTATCTGAGACCTCACAGTACTGTAAAGACCCAGAGATCTTGCAATGCTTTTCACTGTTTTTGCAAGCTCTTTATCTTTCTGGTAGAAATAGAAATGACTGTCACGTGTTGAATAAGAGCCATCTGTATCAAGCAAGCCTGCAAGAAGCTCTAGTCGCTGTGCTCTGCTGGCATATTGATAAGCTGAAGGAATATGTTTATTTTTAAACAAGTCAAGGTTTTTCAGCTTGTTAAGCATTTCTCCTTTTGTTTCTGTTATGAAGTTGAAATATTCTTTGTTGACATTTTTTGGGCTCCCTAAGACTGCGCCGAGCTCATTAGCTACTCTTTCAACAATACCTATGCGAGCTGCGTCCATGATTCTGAAAGCTGATTTAGAACCATCGCCGAGCCAAGCGCCTAGAGAGTAAGGCGGGATAAGAAGCTCTTGATGGGGTAAATCATAACCTCCGCTGTAGTGCTGCTTACATCTGTATTGAAAGCTGTCACTTTTGTTTAAGAAATCTTTCACAGAAATATTAAATAATTTGTCATTATGCGACAATGTCAAGACATGGTCTTCATTACAAATGAAAGAATCATTTGAGGTTTTTGTCACCACTCTGTACATTTGCTGCGAGCCTCGCCTTAATTTTAAAATCTGCCTAGGCTGACCGTTGTCACCAATTAGGCAATCTCCGACTTTTAAATTTTGAACTGCTTCAGAAGTGCCGTTCGAAAGCAAGACTTTTGTGTCTCTAGCAAGGCATCCTTTTATATCATCCAGAGAAGGCAGTCTTCCTTCTTCGAATGACTTTTTGTCGTTAGGCGTTTTGCGTAGATGCGACACAAGACCGATCCATACGTCAGGATAGCGCTTCACAATACGCAGCAAGTCGTTCATTATTTTATCTTGTGCTTCATTACCTTGCAAGTTTTCTGCCCCTTCCGATACAAGTATCGTGATGTGGTCAATGAAAATTTTCTTGCAGCCAACCAAGCACATATATTCTATGCGATCGATTATACTGCCGTCATTTGCAGAGCCTTGATGATCTAATAGCTCTACTCTGTCGCCTTCAAAGACTTCATTAAAGCCGACTTCAAGATCTTCTAGAGAAATCTCTTCCAGGGCTTTATTACGCTTCAGCTGCATACTTGCAAGAGACTTACCGGTCTCACCGGGGGCTTCTTCCAAGCTTATTACGCCAATCTTCTCCTTAGATGTCGCCAGGATATGCAAGATTATTTCTCGCATTATTGTACTTTTACCCGAACCTGTGCCGGAGATGAATAGCGTAATCTCTCCGCCGCGCATGCCTTTAAGCTTACTGTTGAGACCGGCAAGACAAGGCGGAAATGGAATTGAAACAACTTTACTTGCTGCTACAATTGCTTCCCATATAGCAGTTCGCTTTATGATCCCGGAGGGTACAAACGTAGTTGCGTCAAAGATACATTGAAGTAGCTCTTTGCCACCCATTTCGACAAGCACGTTATTTGCATCATTTTTCGGGAGTTTTGTGACACGCGCTTTATCGTAACCAATGATTCTTATAGCTTCTTTTTGTGCCTTCAAGCCTGCGTCGTCTTCATCAAAACAAATCACAACTTCTTGAAAAGAGCGAATCCAAGAGCGATGCTCTACAAGGTGCTCTGCCATTGCGGAAGAAGAAATACCTACTATTGGGTAAAACTTATTGTATCTTTGATGGGATGCCTCGGCTACTGCAAGAGTATCGCATTCACCTTCGCATATAATTAAACGCTTGCCACCGCCGTTAAAGTGTTCCATACCGAATAGGGACTTGGAACCAGACGGTGTCCATTGAAACTCTTTGGGGAGTTTGCGGATTTTATAATGTGTTTCTTTTTCATAGGGGTAGTAATGTGTGTCAATATTACCGTCTGAATTGTAAGAAACTTTCACATTGTAAAAAGCACAGACTGCTTTGGTAATAGCTCTTGCTTCAAAGCCTCTTGTTGCGTATGTCTTTATCTCTTCTGGATCTATCCTTTTAGGACTGTACATTCTGGGTGCTGGCTTGACTGCTTCATCAGATTTAAAACTTTTGTCACATGAGAAGCATTTTGAACCGCCGTCTTCATATATCTGACGTGCATCAGTTGAGTCACAAGCCAAGCAGGGCTGATTTCGCTTGACGATTTTGCCCATTACTACCTCATTGTGTTCGCAATAAAGCCTAATATTAAAGAAGATAGCATTAATTTAATGTTGGATAGGTCGTTGTCTTCAGCAACCCCCAATGCTTCCATTCCCATCAAAATGCAGCTGGCAATTAAACCCACAGCGGCAATGAGTGTGAGGATTACAAATAAAAAACGTTTGAACTTAAGCATCGGGGTCTCCCATGTTGATGATTATATTCAGTCTGCGTTTATGCCTTTCAGATAATTTTTCGCTGACATTCCATGCAACTTTTTCAATGCGCTTGTTATACCAACGATCTGTTGTAGGCGCCTCCACTAGACACAAGGACCATGTCTCTGCGTAGCTCACAGTACCTGTCATCCTGTATTGCTCAAGACAAAAGAAATCAAAGTCTGATTTATCACCTGCTTCCAGCAAGCTATTCAATATGTTTGAAGAAGACGTGTACTTACGCCAGTTTGTCTCATAGCCACTGCTGACTCTGAAAGATTTTTTGCCTAAGTAAAATTTCTCCATTAAATTATCGCGGATTATGTAAACAAAGCCTGCTCCTTTTCCCATCTGTTGATCAAACTTCCAATGACCATTGTTGAACTTTGAGGCGGAGGGAACATAGTTGTTTGGCACTGACATTTTCATTGGGTTCGCTCAGTTGAGGAACCGACAACCTACTCATCTTGGAGGGCTATTCTTGACGATCCGAAAAGTTTAATCTTAGTCCGGCTCCTTTAGAGCTATTGAACTGATGGTGTGAGTTTTCTTTGTGAAATCAGGCGTTATTTCTTTTGTGTAAGGCTTAAATGTGCCTACCCAGTCACCACTCAGACAATTCACTCTGACAGCGTCCTCACCGTCCATTGCAAACATTTCAAAAGTAGTACCATCGAGCCAGACAGTGGCATTTCTATCCACGCAACTCTTTAACGATGGGCCATTCTCGAATAGTGAAGTGTGCATTCCAGTGCTCCTGAATGTAGATCATTTTGCCATTAGAAAGCAAATGGCTTTCCCAATCATCTCCGTAGGCTTCTAAGTACATTGCCACCACTGCCTCTTGACAGTCTTCCTCTGTTCCTGCAATTGCCTTTTGTGCTTTAACAGGACCAATGCCAGGGAGTCCCGGTATATGATCTGTAGGATCACCGGAGAGGAGCTGTGCGTAGTAAAGCCACATGCCTTCTTCTTTACTGACTTTTGAGAGCTCTTTTTTACTGAGATGGTAATGTGTGCCTTCAATGCATCTCAAGTCTTTGTCAATAGTGCCCACCACAAATTCAATTCCGTGCTCTTTGCACTCGGTTGCCCATGTCCTTACCAAGTCATCTGCCTCTTTACCTGTGGCACCCAGAGCAAGATCTTCTTCTATAGCTCGCTTTCGAAGATACTCCACAAACGGATTGTGCACATTGTATTTGCCGCGTTTCAGCTTATATTGAGGGTAGATCTCATCTCGGTATGACTTGCCATCTTTAACCGCCATGACGTATTCTGTGCAATAACTTGCCTCCACTGCAGCTTCAAGCATTTCCAGAAAGGTGTCCCAGCATTTTTCTTGCATAGCTAAGTCTGTTGTGTAATCATAGCCGGGTACATAGCCCAGCCCCTTGAGAGGCGCAATATTAAGGCCGTGCAACTCCCACTGACTGACCTTCTTACGCCAGTGGAGGTCTGCGGCATCATGACAGATAATATCTCCGTCAATTATGGCTACTCTTCGCATTGATCCTTCTCCATGTAGCACTGATTACATTCTTCCTCGTCAAACGCGCCTTCCAACTCTTCTTGGGAATCCACCATCTGGCCACAGCCGCTGCATTTGTAAATCATTGGATTCATCCTTATGATAGTTTGTTATGGCTCGCATTTCTTATTCTCCAGAAAACAGTCATCACACTGTTGCAGCGATACTGCGTCTTCAAGGTGAATTGGGCCATATACCCGATCACCGCAGTCTGTACACTCGTACCATTTCCTGTAACAATCTCTGCAGAGACCTAGACTGGTATTGGCCCAAGGCTGTGACTTGACACTAACCTCGCAGTGCGCACATTTAAAAGTCATTGGACTCTCCTTATAGTGGTTTGCTGCACAATTATTGTAGTGTCACCTCCGAAAACAAGCTTATTAAGTTCAGAGTGCTTGTCACAGGCAAGTTGCCATTCAATATCAGTTTTTATAAGAATCTTTCGCATGCTTTTCTAAGACCTCAACTAGATGTTTTTGCAATATTAAAATCTCTTCAAGACTGAGATATACAGATACATAATTCTCGTAATCCTCCAGTGCTAAGCAGAGGTCGTTATCTGCATCAACACAGCTATTTACCCATAACCTGCTAAATTTTGAGTGTTTGCAATTAATTTCCATCAGTGAATGTCCATCCAGTCATTCCCAATTTTACCGTCACCACTCATAATTGTCACTCCAAACAGTTTCGGTCCTTCTTGAAATGCTTTAACGCCCAGCTCTGCAGCTCTTTCGGCGTATTCTTCAGGAACCATAAAATCAAGCTCATCGTGCATAAATATACAAGGGCTGTACGGTATGTTTTCTTCCTTTAGCCATTGGGTCAACAGCAGGCATGCACCCGCGCAAGTAATCTTCTCAAGTGACTGCAGCAGGTAAACAAGCAGTTTATGCTTAGAGTCGACATATATGCGAGTGCCGGCAATAGACGGGATAAAACCATAGCCTTTGTTCTCTCTTTTGGTTTGATTGAATACACGATCCAGTTTATCCAAGAGATCTTTGAACCCTGGAACTGCCTTTGTGAAGCCTTTCTTCAGAGTTGCACCACGTTTTTCATTGGGCTGTCCAAAGATATAGCCCCAGAGCTTCCCACCAGAAGCCCCGAACAAGAAAGCATACAAAATTCTCTTTGCAACGCTTCTCTCTACAACGTGATCCATTCCCATCTCACGCAAAACTTCTGTCAACTTTTGCGCGTTATAAGTATGGATATCGTCATGCAGCAGGATTCTGGTGAACTCATCGTTGTTCAGGTAGTGTGCGAGACCACGCGCCTGGTTGCCGGAGGAGTCGCACCCGACAAGTTTCCAGCCCGGCCTGGATCGGAACAGGCGGCGCATTTCGGGACCGTAGTCGGAGTCTGCGCTTGGTACGTTCACAATAATCTTGTGTCTGGCCCGCATACTCGGCGTGCCTATTGGGAAGCAATCACCCCTCAGACAACCGTCTTCACCAACGTTCTCTACCCAAGTTTTTGTGATGCCGTAACGGGACTGTACTGTAAGATACTCTATGTAGAGCTTGCCGTCACTCCCAAGAAACTCAAGGGAGCTGTCTGTTATTTTCGGTGAAGTTCTTGTCTTCTCAAAAGTCACGGGATTGACTTTAGTGTTCCATTGATCAGGAATCCAGCCGTTGCGGTAGAGAAACACTTTAACATCTGCAGGAGAACTTAACTTTAGTTTTTTAAACTCAACTCTGCAGTACTCTCCGTCAATCTCTCTTGTACCATCCTCTTGTCCCTCCTCGGGCTCAATGCCAAACCATGCGCATGTGTGATGATTGTAATCGCCATCCTTTTTCCATTTAGGCTTTTTGACTTCACAGACACCTTTGACCATGTCAGTCGCCACAGTCTTGATACCAAGTTTTGCTTCAAGTGTTTCTGTGATGGAGTCTAACAAAGCCTTGAGAGTGTTGAGGAGCTCAATTGCGCCCTCCTTATCAAAAGGCCAGCCATACTCTGCTGCGTCTGCACACCATTGAGCGACTGCGTGTTCAGCTCGCATATAAGGTATTATAAACTCGTTACGCTCAGCAAGCGCCTCAAATTCAGTTAACAGAACTCTGTAAACTTCAGTGTTGAGATCAACGTCTTGTTGACCGTAAGTAAGCATTTCGGGAGTATAAGCAGAGTAGTCATCAAACTCTATTTTAGAATAGTCCAGGTACTCGCCCCAAACTTTTAAGCCGTGGCCTTTTTCTCCAAATCGCTTATAATCTTGTACTTGGCTCATAATAAGACTATCATGAATTCGAGTGCCTGGACTCAAAGTGAAACCATAAATCTTTTTAAGCGCTTTTAAATCAAAATTAATAATATTATGGCCTACAACAAGCTCGGCTTCTTGCAGCACTTTTTTCCAACGCATATCCTCTTGAGTACAATAGAAGCGCTCATCCGTTTCTATATCTCTGAAACAAATAAGCCACATGCAAGTCAACTTGTCAAGCAAATTGTCAGTTTCAATGTCGAATACGTATCTTGACATAAGTTAAAGAGGGCCACTACAGCCCTCTCTCCTTTACATAGTCTTGTGTGGCATGGCAGGCATTGCCGCAATCCACTTGTGAACTTCGTTAGCCTTTATCGGCAGACAGCCATTCTCCATGTACAGTATTGCGTACATTTTGTAGAACAAGCTCTTTTTGCGTTCTTGGAGAGGATCATCTTTTTTGCCCAGACGTTCCATGTATTTACTTTCTTGCAAATCCACCGCGCCAAGAAACACTGTGGGGTCTTTGTACTTGGCTTTTCGACTCTCAATGTCAATCCAGCCGTAGTCAGGGAGTCCCGCCAGCATACCGCGATAGTGACTCGGGTCAACTGCTGAGGATACTCCAATATGAGCTGTTTCGATTAATGGCTCTGCAAGGTCTTTACCTGTCATTTTTTCTTCTATATCAGAGTGCCAAGCAGACCATCTTTCAAGACCTACAATCCAAGATTCATAGTCTTCAAAACTGCTTAAGGCAATGTCTTGACGACCATTGACCGATATTGAAAGATTGTGACTTATGAAGAGTTCATTGACTGCGGACATCTTCAAGTCATCTAAAACATTAAGCAAAAGTGGATCTGTTGTGGTTGCAACTCGATAGTCACGTTTGCAATCAATTACGTCTATTACGTATTTCATATATTAGTCTCAGAATTTAACGGATTCACGAGCCTTGTCTGAACCTTCCGGTGGCGCTGTTTTCTTGAAAGACTCAGAGGGTGCTCTGTCGGCGTCATCTTCACTCCCATACTTGGGGAGTTCACCCAGTACTTTTGTCTTGGTTACAGCGAATTCTTCACGGTCTTCAGACGGCTTGGGGACATATACTCTGTGCACTGTCACTTGAACGCCCATCAGTATGCTGACAAGCTTAGCTGGCATTGCAGGCTTGTCGCCGCTTGCTGCCATTGCTTCCTGGTTGTATTGGAAAATTCGGACGTGGCCTTCAGAGCCGTTTCCGACAGTACGCGGATCAATGCTATTTAGGTCTCCGTCAATCAGCTCCGGGCATACCACAGGCGTCATGTCTGCTTTGACTGCTTTGCGCTTCAAGTTCACAAAGTAGAATAGATTATCGTGGTCGTCTGTTTGAGGTGTTACCTTCAGACCGGCAGCTTGCCACTCTTTCATTTGCTCTTTCTTAGTTGTTCTGATTTGAATTTCCCAAGAAGGGCGCACTTTGCTAAACTTGGTGTTTGGGTTTGCAGGGTCAAGCCTAATATACCATAATTCGCAATCGTATAACATCATTTTAGAAAATTCCTATGTGTTTGGTTAAAACCCTTTCAGGGTTAATCTAACGGGTTGATTGGTTAAAAAACAGAAAGCGCATCTCGCACTGCCTGGGGGATATCTATATCATTTCTGAACAAGTAAACAACACCGAACTCATCGTTTACAAGGTGCAGGATTTCCCATGCATTCTCGTACTCTTCTAAATACTCCCAATTTACAAAGGCTTCATCATGTGCAACCATTGTCAGATGCAATAAGAAACCTTTATCACTTGTTAGATAAGCTTCCTCCTTGCTAAAGTCTTCAGCTGTTTCTAAAACAACAATTATGCCGATCTCTGACATCTTGTTACCCTGCCCTACCCACTCTTCAATACTTAGTTGATAGCTATTAAGAGCAATTCTGTTGATTATAGGGTCTTCAATTGCTTCAATGTCTTCGAGTGTTCTGCAGATTATCATGCAAATGCGTACTCCGAGTCAAGAACCAGTGTCAGGTCTAATTTGCCTTTCTCTATTTTTGTGATGTCCGCTCCTATGTCATTGAAAATTGATGTCAGTGGGTCTTTAAGGTACAGCTCAACAAAGGTCTCCCTGACAATCCTGAACAGATCATTCATGTCACCCAACAACGCCCCGTAGGAATCATGGACTGTTGTTACCGGGAATGGCGCTCTGCAGACTGTCAGTATGAGATGGCCCGCATCAAGGCTGTGAATTATGTTCGGTGCGGCACCTTGAGATTGCTTATTTTTAGAGGGCTTTGGCTGCTCCAGATAAGAAATCATCAATTGGTACGTATTCTCGTAATACCCCGTGTTCAATCTCTTGCCTTTAGGCGCTCCGTATTGCACCCAAGTTTTCTTAACTTCTCCTTCAATGTAATGCTGTACTACAGGAAAGTTGGTTATTGGGACAGTCCAAGAGAGGAACTCACCGCGCTGTTCCGCTGCTTTGCCCGCTTGCTCAAATGTTGAGAGAAGACGCATCGGCTTTTTAAGACAATCCATACAAACTCTGAAAAGATCTCTTCCGAAATAAGCACCCCAAGTGTGTTCCATGTAAGTTAATAACTCAATGCCGTGTTTGCGAGAGTCATTTATTACTTGCTCTCCCAGGCCATAAGGCTTAGAGCCGTACGGAAGAGTCATTACGCCTCTCTTGCATATCTTTCTTTTTTGCTTATCTTCGTTGACTCTCAACCAGAAGATCGGAGCAGCTCTTTTAATGATCTCCTTGTTTTTCAGCTTGTACTTCTTATAGATCTCAATAAGCTCTTGGCGTTGCTCGCTCTTAGCTTCTGTTGCATTGATCTGCTTCTTCATTTCGATGAGGGTATCAATGCATTTGTCCAGACTCTTCTTAGTCCTTGAAGTCATTTCACTGACTTCTTTCTCAAGTTCAGCCCACATGTGGTATGCCACAAACATATAAAGGTCGCCCGGAAGATCTGAGGGCACTAAGTTTACATATGGTGCCGTCTCTTCATCCAGCATCAAAGCCGATAGATGTTGACTTCCGTTAGTGCTGCCGTCAAGATATGCTTCTAAGCCTGATTCATAAGAGAAGTCCTCGACATCACCCATTTGATGCTGTCTCAATTTCAACATCTCAAAGCATGCAGCAATAAACTGCCAGGGCTTATCTGCCTTCATCCATCCTTGGTTTAACTTAGGATTTTCTGCGTACGCAACTATAATCTCTTCATTGTCAAGAACCCACATGTAGCGATCTTTCAGAGGTATCTTGTCTGTTTTTAACTCGTCTTCTCTCCCGGCGTCCCCGCCCCAGTTAGAAGCAATGCTGACACATAGCCAAAAGAAGCCGCTCTCTTTAATCGCTTTTCTGTCGTTTCGTATCAAAAGGCCTTTGGCCAGATCGGAGCCTTGCTCGTTGAGATAGGCGGTTGCCACATACTTTCTTCCTCTGAAATCCATGTATTGTAAATGGTAGAAAGTGTCATCTAAGAATCGTTCAGCAATGCTGCTGATTGACTTTGTCTCCCTGATCTTTGTAGATCTTGCTTCAGGGCTGTGCGCCTTCCAGACATCATTAAATGCGTCTGCCTTGTTTCTGAAAGACCACAGCTGTAACTCGTGGACAGCTTTGTTGATGTTCCAACCAACTGATTGAGATTTATTAATAGCCTCATATATCAATGGATGTGTTAGCGGAGTTACTGTAGATCTGATTTTGTGGTTTGTTTTGATAAGCAATGCACCGGTTGAATGGCGAAAGCTTGTCCATGCGTCATAAGGTAGAAGTGATGGTAGCTTTTCTAAAGTAGCCGGTGGAAGTTCGTTCCATAATTTGATGAGAGCTGCATCGTCCACTACTTCTACAATATAGGCTTGGTGTCCATTTGAACCTTTGCTTTTCACTACTTTCAGCAAATTAAGTTCCTCAAAAGAGTAAAGAATAAATGCGCCTGTTTTAGCAGCCAACGCTGAATCTTTTTTGAGTTGCTCTTTGGACATAAGCTTTTTACCAATAGCACACACAATTTCTGTAAGGAACGTGAATTGTGCTCCTGACTTTACTCCCTTTTTAGGTCTAGTGTAAAGATACACGACGCCTATGATATCGTTGATGTGTTTTTCAAGGGACAACGCCTTCAAGTATTTTAGAGGCATTCTGATTGAAATTTCAGAACCAACTCGGGTTTCAAGACTATTCAAAATTTTGTTGCGCATGTCTCTCCTAAGCGTCTAGGTTTGGGATGATTTGGAACCTTTTCGCAATAAGTATAGGATAACAACGAGTAACATTGCAGCATCTAATCTGAATCTTGTAACACAGATAATCAATAAGATTATAAGTATTGCTTCAATCAGGTCACGAAGTTGCAAGGTTATTCCTCTGAGAAAAAAAAAAGTTCATGACGCCCTCTCCCACAACCCCAAAGGGATGTGAGAGAGGTAACGCCTAGAACAGGTCTTTGTACGGCAGTATTAAATTTTTTAGCTTATTATACGTTGCGTTTTCTACGTATATTGGCACACCTCCATCTGTTCTCAGATTTGCTATTGCGTGGACTTTTGCCCCAATTAGATTGGAGCCCATAAAGTGCTTTTGATTTAAATCCATTAAGTCTGAACCGTTGAAGGTTCTGACAGTCTTTAGCCACTGTTCCTTGTCTAGAAACCTTGCGGCTGTCGGATTCTTGAATGACGACTTTTTACCTTTATCGTCAACTGCACCGATAAAAGAATAGCAGACGAGATTCACTTTCCCCTCCTTTTTGCTACAATGCCCAGTATTACCACCTCGGCGAGCTTGTAGACTAGGTAAATCTGCAAGGAAGTTATCAGTGCGGCTACGATGACGCCTCCTGAGATTAGTAAAATCCCCATAATCGAAGGTGCAAATAGCAGCGCCAGAGCGCCCACAACACCGACAATTGCCGCGTATTGTAAAAGCATCTCAAATATCCCTGTCTTTTTCATGATTTTTGTCATGAAGAAAAAGGCACAACAAGTTAGTACTACTAACACAAAATTTGCCATTATTTTGTCACCTCAAAGTATATGCTCACCAGCATCCTTACGATGCTTACGACAATTAACACTCCCAGCAAAATGCTCATTTGCCACGTCCTTTCAGAGTTTGGTAAATTTCCAGGCCCATGTGGACTAGGGATACAAGTAAGACGGCTACAACTAAAATGCCCATTATTCTTTCCTCGTCAATTTGCAGGTACTTGAGTACCCGTTATTGAAAATCCAAGTGCCGTCGATAATGTCAACGACACGCTCTTTGTCTATTTTTGTCCAGCCTTTTTGCAGGTGACAGTGTAGTTGTGCCTCCCCGCTTTGCACTTCTTCAAGCGCCGCCGGTGCACATCCTGACATCAGTGCTAAAATACACACTATTGCCAATGTGCGCGAAATCATTCGCCCATTCGCTTTTCTAAATCTAACTCAAAGTACTTTTCACACGCTGGTCTTTCAACAGCAAGATATAAAGCTACTGACACTACCGCAACACCAATAACAATAATAATCATTTGATTTTCTTCCTTTTTTTTCTTCCATTTCTGCCCAACGGTCTGGGGCAAAGAATTTGATGAGAACCGCTAGGATAAAGAAAAACAATATCCCTCCCAAGATTACAATAATAGAACCAAAAAATCCCTATATGAACGCTTTAAATAACATTGTCGTCGTCCTCTTTCTTGCTCTTTTTAATTCCTTGATAGAGCCCTACGACTCCTCCTATAATAAACATTACCATGAAGACTATTGCCAGGCCAACTAAAATCAATAACATTAGATGTAGCATAATATTTCCTTTGATTGATGTTTCTTCATATAAGATACTCTATTTCCCGCATTTTACTGAATAGCCCAGTTACGCAGCTGTGCACGAAGGAACGCAATCTCCTGCGCACTCACGCCTGTTCGAAAAACTTCTCGCTTATCTTGATCGGCAAAAACAAGAGCTAATGGGAACAGATCCCCGTTACTTCTTCTCACAAAATGGTACGCCAAGAAGTAAGACACCGCGTCTGAATTGACAAATAGTTCTGACTTTTGTCCCCTGAATATTTTATTCAGTTCTGCTTTTATACAGGGGTCTGGATCGGTACTCACATGCTGAGTACTAAAGGACAGCTTCATACCATTCTGGTACTCGCCCCACTGCATATGAGTTTTGATCACCGGGCCTTTGTACGCCTCATGCGTTATCACCAGGGTTAAGTCGTCTCTTACAAAATAGGTATCTGATCCTTCTACCCATGTTTTTCCGCGAACAGCGCTGAGCGCACCATCCTGGCAGAGCCGCTGCCAGTAGTGATAGTCCACCGATTCCCGATGCCCAGGGTCATTTATCCCTTCTAATTCCTTCTTCAATCCTAGAAACATATTCTCAATAGCTACAATTGCACTGTTCATAACAACTCCTTTGATTGATAAATATTACGCGGGATCTTTGCTTGCCAGTACGTCCCAGGCATCTGTCCACCTTAGCTGTTCTTCGATGACTATTTCATGCTTCTGTTTTTCACAGTTCACAAGATGCCCCTCAAAATTGCATATAAAGTGCCAACCGATATAAGGATTCCCTTTCGGCGACCGGTGTTTAGTCGTGTGCGCCAGTGTCATATGTGTAACTTTGACGCCCAACTCTTCCAGCATCTCTCTTCTGCAGGCTTGTTCAGGCGTTTCTCCCGAGTCCACCTTTCCGGTTGGCAAAGTAACAGTGCCTCTCTTCTTGTGGTATAAGAGAGCAATGCCTCTAGAGCTTTCCAGTATTGCGCTTATGTAATCAGTTGCCATATTTTTCTCCGAAAGTTTTTCATAAATACGACTCTGCTCTGTCGTCAGATGCGTGCACTTTAAGATCGCTCTTATCTCTTGAAATGCAAGTTCTTCCTCGCGTCCTGTATCAAGATATTCTTTGATAGACCTAACGGGCATGAATCTTTTATCATGCAAATTGATTGCAAGGCGGCCTGCACCTTCCAAGTCGTAATTCCTGTACTGATCTGCTAAGTCAAAATGATTCATAATAAATACCTTAAATTGATTTTAAAGGCACCCGAAGGTGCCAGATTTCTTTTCTAAAAAAAAAGCTCATCATAACGCTTTAGACCAAATGCCCAAGTAGCATTCCAATCATGCAGTCTATCTCCGAGGGCTGCAGGAACAAACATCATCATTGAGTGTACTATGCAATTGTGCGCAAAAGCTTTAAGCCAAGTTTTCATGTCAAGTCTCTCATATGATTGTTTCTTCATATAAGATACCCTATTTTCCGCAGTTATTGTTGCGCCAAAATCTTAAAGAAAGTCCTGGGATCATTCTGAAAGTACACATAGCCGTGCACCGCGTCTCGCACCCACATCAGCCTTTCATCTCGCATGTCCAGATGAATCATGGGCATTTTATTGCCGCCTAACTGAGTGTCCGTGTACAAGCCAATGCCGCCAAAATTCATCTGAGTTGCTCTGTTCCATATCGCAAAAGCAATTTTCCAGTTAGGCAGAAACAAGTCGGTTGCATCGGACTGCCTTGTGCCCTTCTTTGTGGAGTGTCTTGAGTTTCCTTCGTTACGTATATGCGCACCAAATATTGGGGATGGCGTCATGGAGTGTGAACCCGGCACTGACTCACGCAAGCGGAATAGCTCGTGCATAAGTCGTAAGTCTAAGGCTTCCGCAACTCCACTTGGCCATTCATTTGGTGAAAAACGTGAAGTTAAACTCCAGTCAGTATTTTGCATAATCGATTCCTTGGAAAAATCCGAAAAAGTGAGCCTCCGGAGAGGCCGCTGGTGAGACGTTTGAGAGTGCCCGAGGTCAGAGGCATGGGGCAAATTGGAACCCCCTAGCGGCTGACTCTCGCGATGGGTTCAAGAGGGTGGCTGAGGGCCACGCTGCTGGAGTCTGCGGGCTGCCCTGCCTGTCGGCCTGGGCTGGTGCGACTTGCCGTCTGCGGCCTTCTCAGGGTCATAGTGGGTGGTTTTCTGCATTGCCACGTAGCCTCTGCGTTCCCATCCGAGCATCCGCTCCAACATCTTGGTGAAGCTGTATTTTTCGTCATGATGAGAGCCGGTAGAGATTACCATCCAGTAGCCCCTGTCTTCCGCAAACTCGAAAAGGTCTTGATGCAGCATCTTCAGAGCTCTTGCAGCTTTACTTCCTTTGCACCATGAGCAGTAGTACTTCTGCACATAGGCCGGGAAAGGCATGTGAAGCATTTGTTCCGGATTGCCGTACAAGAACGCAATGATTTCACCGTCTTCGTCTTCCGCTACTTTTACATAGCAATCCGACTTTGATAATTCTTTGGCAAAATCTTTGGCATTAGTTGTCCGTGTCGGTAGCCAGTCTTCCATTGATGCATATTTAATGTAGCATCTCACAATTTCTTTGGCTGATGGTTTTCTGATTATCATGATAGGTCTCAGGTTAGCCAAAAACTCAATGATTTGAGTTCTGACACATTAGGTTTTATTTCCATGGCTTCGTATTCGGCAGCTTTCAAATGAAGCAGACCGGCACGCTGAGCACGGTTCACACGTATCTCATGGTACACCGTCGCAAGCTCTGCTTTGGTGAGGTTTACCCATGTGTTGTCTGCACGTTTCCAGCTCAATGTTCCGTCAGCGTTGAGTGTGGTCAGATAATCAAACAGATCCAGTTGTTCATACAAGCGTTTGTCTGCCATGGGCCCGCAATCGAATGCACCAAACTGTGAGTCCACCGGTGAGACTTCGTGAATGTCACGCCACTCACGCACTTGCTGCCAAGTAGCAGGCCTGTTGTCGGGGTTAAGTTGCAGCGATCGCTTCAATAGTTATCTCCTTAATTAGATATGGGGTTGAGGAAATACTTAACCAATACTTGCCCGGCAAGTCTACTGAGAGCTCAATATCACCCCCGTCCGAAATCTCTGTTACACCGTCAAACCAATTAATGACGGAGCCAGCAGGTACATTTGAGATAACTGCCGTATCTTGTAAATCCGCGACAAGTTCAATATGGTTGGGTAAGAAAGGGAAACTAGACTTATGTGTTAACACTCCATCGCTAACCCAGCTATCGTCAGCACCCACATTTGCTTGAGAAGTCAGTCTAAATTCACCTTCCTTTACTTGCATCAAAACCATTGAGTCTGGGCAAGTGACTACCCTGATGATAGCACCATTTGCATTATAAATAACGTGGTTCATTAACGCTGTACTCCCAAGATTAGTAATGAAGCTCCCATTACAGACCACCCACTGTTATTGTTAAAAGGTTGAGAGCAACCTACGTTAAGATAGAAAGTTCTGTTACCTGAGCCCATTAAGCCTTGAAAAGAAAATACGTGTTGGGTTGTCCACCGCCCACCTCTTGTACTTGACTCTCCTAAACCAACTAGACCATTATTTTCGTCTCTGATTTCAAACAAAACATTAGTATCATTGTTAGGAGCATTAGCTGAAATTGTGATAGTAAAAACTGTAGACACACTGCCGGGGAAAAATGCCGAAACACTTGTAATTTGATTACGAAAAGTATTTGGAGCAATAATAGTATCATTACGGGGAGCCGTTCCAAATACAGGAATGGTAACTGCGTTTCCTTGTATCTGAAGCGTATCCACATACGCATCTCCGGTGAATATTTTGTTGCCGTCGATGAAAGTTGTGCTTGGCCTAACCCAAGTATCTGTCCTATTCTTTGCCGCCTGCCCTGCAAGCGCTGCATTACGGATAGTGGATGCGGAGGAGCCAGACACATTTGCAGTATCGTAAGCAGTGTTGCTGCCGGTGTTGTCTGCATTAGTGGGAGGTTTGCTGCCTGTAACTTCACTGTAAAAAAGACTATCTTTAAATGCAAATCCGCCAAGGCCTGATACGCTGTTTTGACCTCTGAACGTGGCGGAGCCATTCTTATCTAATTTCCATCCAGCTGCTCCGGGTATCTCCCAGCTGTTACTTTGGATAGTGTTGCCAATTTTTGCATTTGTTATTTCACCGTTTCCGACAAATAAATTGACAAAGTCACCGTTTGCGACAAACAACTTTTCGGCATCCAGGTTAGTGATCTTTGCGTTATCAATTGTAGCATCAACAATGTAGGCACCTGACATAGTCGTCATGCCTTCTGACACACCAAATACTAAGCTTTGAGATGCACTCGGATGGTATATGGCAAAATTGTCTGCCATTACTTCAAACAAAGAAGGCGAGCCTTCCTTGTTTATTAAGCCAACTCCGGAGACTCTACCGTTGACGTCTGTACGAATTGACCAAGAGGCTTCAATGCCATTTATAGACTGAGTCTGAGTTTGTATTGCGGCAGTTTGTTTGCCTATTTCTGTGGAAAGATCAGTAAAGTCTATAGCCGCTGCTGTTGCACTGCCCTGCGCGTCCTCTGCAAAAGTTGAGGCTTGCCCAGCATAGGTTTGCGCATTTCCGCTTGCGCCTTCTGCAAGAGTTGACGCTGTTTCAGCTGCTGACGCATAGGTACCTGCGCTAGTTGCGGCTGTGACTGCAGTAGAGGCAGAGCCGGATGCAGCTGTTGCACTATTGCCCGCGTTATCTGAGCTGGTTGCTGCAACACCAGCACTAATTTGTGCCCTTTCTGCTGCGCCGTCCGCGAGTGTGTAAGATTCAGAAGACTCATTCCTGTATATCAGTGATTGATTTTTAGAGTCTAATGCTGCAGCGGCGCTCTCAGCTGCATTCATTGTGCTCCCATACGTTGCTTCAAGCCCTGCAAATTGGTCTAGTAGTCCCGTATCAGGCGCATCTATCTTATCAATTCGTTCTGAAAGTCTTAAATCAAGGTGCTGATCTTTAATTTTGTCTTCAAGCTCTTCAAGTATAATTGCGGCTGACTGATCAGTCACGGCTACAACCGGGCCGGCGTAAGCTGCGGAGACACCTCCACCCACAGACACTTCTTTTGCCCAATACACCCACCTTGTGTTCGGGCTAATTGAGTGTGCATAGATTCGTGTGGCGAGCACTTTTGCAATAAGAGTTGCGTCAATAATTGTGGGCTCAGTCTCACCATCCAGCCAAGGCGCGGCAAATATAAGTGTGGCGCTATGTCCGCCTGCTTCAGAATAAATGGGTATGTCCCAAGTTAATATTATTGACTCAATTATAGGACGCGCTGCCAGATTCAGCGGAGGTGGTGGCTCAAAAGTAATGTCGTTAATTGTGGCATAGTAATCGTAGTCTACGGACACGCTTTCAGAGAAATCACCAAACACGCCCGAGTAACTGACGAAGCGCACCCAGTAGAAAAGCATACCAAACTCTGTTGGCACCTCCGCAAATTTCTCACGATCAATAGTTGTGACCAGTCTTGCCGCGTCTTCAAACACGTCAGTCCTGCCGCGATATATTTCGGTAGCATAATGGTTGTTATACTTGGTGGAGTCCCAGGGTCGCAGCTCAGGGATACTCCAACTGACTGTCACCAATTGCTTTCGATCACCGCTTATTGCAACACTCACGTTTTCAGGAGTCGGAGGCTCTGCGGGGTCAAGCGAAATAAGGCTTGTAGTGATCATTTCAGAGACAGCGCCGGACTTAGAAACAGACTGTATTCCGAAGATAACTTCAGGATGTACAAGAGCGGTTAAGCTGAAAGGTGGGTCCAGGATGGCACCGATTCTCTTGAAAAGTAGCTCACCGAAATCATTCAATTCACCGGGGACATGGATAAATATCCAGTTTTCAAGCAAAAGAGTGCTGCCGGAGTTCAGCCAGACAAGTGATCCAACTGAGTCTTTTGTGTCATAGAGATTCGGCACATATTGCAGGAAAGAAGGTGCGGAAAACTCTTGGCTGAACACAGGGGATGGTGAAAGATATTGATCATCCTCAACGTTCCAAGCCAGCTGAGTCCAGTCAAAACGAGTGCCGGATAAAGAACAAGTGCCGTTCTCGGCGGGTTTAACCTTGTCAATCTTAATGTACAATGGACCGTCAATGCTTAGACTTTCAGAGCTCAGCTCAACAATGTCACCTGGCTCATAGTAGCGATCTGTCAGAATGATTTCAAATTCAAACTCAGACGCGGACCGGCTTGTCCTTACCATTTCTTCGGCTTTAGCCAACGCATGGTACTGAGAAGTAGCGCCGTCTAGAAACGTTTCAGTCTCCAGCGCAATGCCGTTGTCTTCTGCCCGCATCTCCTCGTAAACTGCGATGTCGTTGGAGTAGTCCCGTACAATAAAACCTGTAATAGACTCACTGCGGGTATACCACGCAAATGAGCCGTTCGGGCCTGTCAGAGTTGCCGCAGGTCTGTCACCCGATATTAAGATTACATACTCTTGGCCCGCAATTAAGTTTACGGAGAGAACGGCGGGGTCTAGTTCATCATATCTGGCCTGACGCTCTTCTATCTGACCGTTCCTCCCTCCAGTATCATAACTCACAGTCTTTGAGGGTTTCGCCACTATCATCAGCGCCGAGCCAGATTGAGACTCGGTCAGGCCCCTTTCCTCTGCGTTAATAGAGTAATTTGATTTTAGGCCGATCTCAATGAAACCGCTAAATGCGTAGAACTCTCCGGTGTAAGTCCCGCTGACATCAGGCTTAAATACCCACAGGAATTTGTTTGAATCGTGTGTGACGCCAGCCCTTCTCAGCAGACGCCCGGAGCCCCTATTGTTCCAATCTTTTCTGGAGTTTTCATAAAATAGAGAGCCTGTGGGAATTTCAAAAGAAGAGACATCAGTAGTGTTTCTGGGCCAGGATATTGAAGACTGCTTGAAATTAATGGCTTCATCACTGAATTTCACAAGAGCTTTGTTAAAACGCTGATCAGCTTCGGGGTAGTGAACTGTAACAGCTCCGCCCAGCACCAAGTCTTCGTCGGTCAAAACACCTGCAATCTCAATGTTTGCGTTATTAATTCCAGGATACTGTAAAACTAACTTGTATTTACCCTGCGACCAAACTAATCTTGAGTCGCCCATTGTGTTAAGGATGTTCTCAACATTCTCCCTGAACGACCTGCTGGTGTCCAACAGGATATTGCACTCATATAAAGGGATATCTCGCTTTGTTTGCTTAGTGCCGTTTATGGGCTCCCAGAAAGCCCCTCCGACAGCCGCATTCTGCATAACAATTTTATCACAAACTGCGGCGGATTTCTCAAATGAAGCCAGGTCAATGTCTTCTAAATCGAGCTCACGGAAGACTAGCAAATAATCAAGTAAAACCCACGCCGGATTGTTTGTGTAAACCGGAGGGTACTGCAGTTCACCGTTAGCGGAGCGTCTGATAGAGCGCCCTTCAACTAAAAAGGCGACATCGGGGACGCCTTGAAATTGCGGATCGTCTCTGTCAAGGTCAAACATACAAGAGGCATAAGCCACTTCTGAGAATTTTGCGTTACTGCGCCCTGGGCAATTCACCCTGATCATATTGTCTACAACACTTCCGCTCCAATGCACATCGATGCGGTAACCGCTGTTGCCTTGCGTCAGTCTTTCGTCGTCTAGGCGCATGTCATCGTTTATAAGGATATCACGAACTGAGCTTATACCACCATACGCCAATGCTTGCTGGAAATACAGGGCTTCTCTGTCACTGCCTGACAATGGGCTGGTACCGGCCTCAAAAGACTGATTGGCATTTGAAGCTACGTCATTGTACTCCGTAGAGACATTGTGGTAAACTCTTGCCCCGCCTATCTTGTTTCGGCCATAAGCGATAGGGAGTGCGACCATTTCACCTTCAACAACTACTTCAAATCCTTTGCGTGCGTCTGCTGCGTCTTTGGCCTTACGTTTTGCTTTTGCGGCCTGCTGATACTGATAGGCAGTGGATGCTACTGTAATCGCGATTGCTACTGCTGTTGCAACCATTATCTTTTCCCCCATAAAAGTGTCAGAGAACGAGAACCCTCATAGACTTGATCAAAGGCACTGTCACTGGGGTCTATGTTCCGAAGAGTCTCGCGCGAGCTGTAGAAGCCATCTGTGGCGTCAAGCGCGGCGAGCACGTTCGATCCTGTTATCTTTGTTATTGTTTCCCCCTCGATATCAGTCTCAAAGTTTACGTCTTTACCTTGGACAATCCCGGAGTATAGCGTGAACATATCACTGACGAGCGGCTCTTCAGTTGAAGGATCGACAAAGCCCAGCTGCACAGTTAACTTGGAGCCTATTAAGCCTTGAGTGTACTGGTCACCGAGCGCGTTGCCAGGATCAGACAATACAACCTCGTATAAAGAACGATCTACTGAAGAAGTAGCTTCTGGAGGAGTGACCCCGACCAGTATTTCAGAAGACAAGTAAGTGCCCTCAGAAGTCACAAGATCACGACTGTAGTCTGTCATGAATAGGTCTTTTATGCGTACACAATAGAATCTCTCTGCCTCATTGTCTGCAAGCAATTGCACTTGAATAGCCGAGAGGTTTATCATATTTTCTCCACGAATGTAAGTTCGCCGTTGTCCATTAAAATACCGTCTGTAAATGACATGCCCTGGACGCTACCTATTTCAAGGTAGGCATGCATTACAAGATCGTCCTGCCAAGCAAAATTGGCATTGCTGGCAGCTTTCGTTAGTTTTGGGCTTATCTCTATAGAGCCACTGCGATCTCGATGCGTCAGTGTCAAGTATATTTTGTTGCTGTTATCGAATTGGATGAAAGTGCCCGCAGGTATAATACTGTTAGTATCAACCGTGATTGTGGAAGAGCCCACAAGACCATTTGCCTTGTCAATTCCGTATCGAGGCACTCTATTATGAACTGCCCCGTAGTTTTGAGGCATTTGCAGTTTGTATACACCCGTATTCCCTTTCTTGACAAAAAGCGCAAACAGCCCGTTAGAGTCGGTGCTGAGAGGCATCAATTGAGAACTGACCTGCCATCGCTGGGCACTTCTCCTTTTGACGTTACGCTTCAAAGAAAGGGAATCCGAGACGAACGAGGGTACGATGCTTTCTACCCTCATTGGCGCAACAAATTTGGCCAATAGTTGTTCATTATCGTCAAGGATTCCGTACATATCAACTCCTGTTACCCACTTCGCGATTTTGCTTGTTCACGCCTTGGGCAATTGACGGCAGCATTTTGTAAATCTCTGCCTTAGTTTGACGACTGATGTCGCCGGTTATGTTTACATTAAAGATCTGCTGGCTGGAACTCTTTGGTGACATCTTGTCATTGGATATGTAAGTCGGCTTACTGACACGTCCCACCTGACCACCTTTTGCAAACTTAGAGATAGACTTTCCACTGTTCAACGCAGTAAGAAGCCCTAGATTCTTTTGAGTATCTCTTGCGTTAACAACAAATTCTCGATTTGAGAGCATTGTGGGGATAGAGTCAGATGTGCCTGTACCTGGGCCTGTTACAAGGCCACCTGATGCAAAGTTTTGCAATTCAAACTCGGTCAGAACACCGCTGTCAATAAACGCATCTGTACCTCCGCCACCCCAGGCTCCGGCAACGCCAGCACCAATCTTCATTATAGCGCCGAAAAAATCGACACCACCACCGCCGCCGCCTGAGAACATCTCAGTCAGCATCCCACCAATTCCTTTTGCCAACGCGACAAACGACCTGCCTAAAGGCGCAAAAAAGCTCTCGGTGGCGGTATTTCCCATTGCCAAGAATTGAGTTCCCATGTTTGCAAAGAAACCTTCAGCGTCTCTGTACCCACTCTCTATCATTTCCTTAGTAGGTACAGTAGTCTCACCGTCATCACCCCATCCTGAGAACAGACCGGTAGCGCCTTCAGCGACTTGTGAGCCCAGCCCGTACTGACCTTCATTAATCTTTTTCAGAAAGCCATCAGTTACACCTGAGATAAGCTGATCTGCAATGCCTTGAGTGAATGCTTCGATTACACCCAGCGTGAAAGTGTTAGCCAAACTTTCAAAGAAGCTGGTAAAGCTCTTATTCTCACCCGTCATCAATGCAGTCAAACCGGTCTTTATAGAGCCTCTGATGCCGTCTGACATGGCCTGGCCCGCCGATCTCATGCCGTCTGTCAGTCGAGTGACGCCCTTCAAAATATTATCTACTTCTCTCTCAAAACCTAAGCGAGCTTGCTCAATGGCTCGTGGGTTCATTCCAGAAGTATCTAAAGCGTTAAGCTCTCCAATAAGCCCTTCTAATTTCTTTCTGTCAGAGTCGCTGGCAAGCCGTAATGTGCTTATATCGAGTGATTTACCCGCATCATCTGATGCAATTATAAGGTTGCGCAAGCTTCCTTCAATTCCTCCAAAGGCTTTCTTGGTAATGCCAGACGTCAAACTGGCTTCTGCTACATCTAAGTCTCTGAAGACGGAAGAAGTGTTTCTGTCACCTGTTTCCAAGGACTTCGGTGCGGCTCCAGTCTCTTTCGTTACCGGCTTGAGTGCCTCGGGGACTTCTACCCCGGCAAACTTATACAGAGCATCTCTGACAAAGCCTAACGCATCTGTATTCAAATCAACTGACGTCTTCATGTCTTGAAATTCAGACGACGGAGTGATTTGTGTTAAGAGCTCTTTGAGGCTGAGCTTGGCACTTGCTGCAATAGCTGCTACGACTTCTTCGGCATTAGTCTTATCGTATGTCAGCAGAATATCTTGCTGCTCATTTGTCAGACCTGCTTCCGCCACCTTACGAAGTTGTTCAATTGCTTTTGAGTCGGCTTTATATTTATCACGCGATGCTTTTGAGACCTTTGCAAATTGAGCAATTGTTATCTCACCTATTGCATTCTGCGCTCTCGCAAAGCCTTCACCTAAACCTTCGTATGCGCTTTGAGCCAGGCTTATTTTAAGATCCTTGCCGAGCTTTAGAATTTCTGTTTGGCTGTCAATGGCAGATATCACGCCAAAGAGATTCAGAGACTTTTGAGCGCTGTCTTGAGCATTAGCTGCAAAGTTGTCAAATGCTTCTTTAGCAGCAGATGAGAATCTAAACAACAAGCTTCTGAGCTTAGAGTCGACCATTGCAAACTCACGATCAGAAAAGCCGCCTTGCAGTACAGAGCCTACTACATTGTTCTGATCGGCGAGGCTGTTACCGGCAAGTGCACTGAGTCTATCTCTGCTGGCCTCAAGTATTGCCAGTCGTTTCATTGCAGTGTAGTACTTTTCAGTTCCGACTGTCAATCCTTTCAACTCAGCCTCAACAACTTGCAATTCAGACTCAATTCCTACAAATGTGTCTGTAGCTTCTTTAGACAACCTGTTCATAGCTTTGTAAGTGCTGAAACCTGCACTATTTAACGCTGCAATTACGCCTTGCGGGAGTTTGGCCATAACCGCTGTAGTTACTTTAATTGCCGCAGATGCCGCAATGAACTTGTCTGTCAGTAGCTTTTTGAGATCAAGTGCGGAGAAATTTGAACCTAAGTTCTTGATACCGTCATCTGCTATCTGAATTGCAAGGCCTGCATCTTTCAGAGTTTGCAATCCCGAAGAGTCAATCCCTCTGAAACTAGCCTCTTCAAAGCCTTTCGACATACCGTCGCCGAGTGCGCTCATGAGATTAGGTGCCGTGAGAACCGCACGATTCATTCTATCTGTAAAAGAAAGGAAATTTCTTTCAAAGAGACTATAATTCTCTTCATTCTCAGAAGCTGCAGCCCGAACACCTTTTCCTTGGAGTGTTAGACCTTCTATCGTGGCATCCCGAACAGCCTGCAAGCCGTCGTTTCTATAGATCTGATTGAAGTCTACATTGACCATCTCAGCAACTTCTTTCAGCGCATCAATCTTCCCTTCTTTTGCGACCCCTGTAAGCGTTCTGTATTTCTTCAGACTCTTTAAGATAGTCGCACCAGCCGCGCTTAGTGTGCCATTTGCGACGCTATCATCTGTGTCTCGAAGCTCGGTTATTGTGTCATTTACGCGATTACCTAAGCCGTCTGACATTGAACTGATGATTTCAGGGCTTAATCCCAAGTCCACTGAAGACACACGCATACTCGCAACCATAGAAATACTGAGATTTGGGTTGCTGTCTATGCTGTCGTCTATAACATTTTGCGCACTCTTTACTATGCGCTTCATGTCAGCTTTCAAATTATTCTGAATATCGACATTTCGTGCATCTGTTTCAAGTGTCAGCTTTATGTTTTCCATGAAGTTCAGGAAAGTCTTCAGTTCTTGCAAATCGATGTCACTCAAAAACTGAGTCTCTTGAGCTTCAACACCAAAGTCTTTTAGACTTGTGAACAGATTTTGCAATTGATTATTCAGCAGTCGAGTATCTACTAGCCGTAGGCCTTCTTCAATACCTTGCCGCATTAGCATGCCGGCTGTTTCTGCAGCGTGTTCAAGATTCTTCATTAAAGGCGAATCATTATCGACAACTCTTGCAGAAAAGAAGCCCTTATCTTGCTCTTCTCTGAGCTCCCTGAACAGCTCAATGTATTTCGCTCTTATATTGTCTATTTGAGCATTCAATACAGCATTCGGCTTCTCGCCCGCATCGTACTCCTTGCTCAGATCAGTGAGCATTTTAATGTTTTCAACTTGCCCCGGTGCGGTGTACCCGGCATTAAATTCTTTATCTTTCTGAGACTCCAGTCGCTCTCTTATGTCAGCGCTGTTAAACGAGTTGGCCAGCCACATATTTATGGCGTAAACTGCGTCAAGACCTATCTGGTCAAAAAATTGCTGGGAAGCAGTGAAAATTGAAGTCTTCCCCTCCTGCTTAGAAAGATCTTCTATTGTGTTTCGAAACTCTTCAGTTGAGTAAACTGACGCGGAAACCGCCTTACTTACTTGCCGCTCAAGTCCTCTATTTGAGGTCTGAATGCGTTTCATAAGTGTTTTGTCTTCTTTGCCACTCATCTGATTCTCAGAGGCTTCTAAGATTAACTTACTATACTCTTCCAGACGGTCGTTCAGTTTTTCTAATGTGCGCTCTGGTAAGTTACTCCTGTTCAGCCTGCTTAAATTAAAGTCTTGCTCAATCCCCAGATTCTTAGCACGTGAAGCTACTTCAGTCTTAAGCCCGGTGCGTGCGTCAACAGAGGGCGATTTGGCCTCCAAATTAAAGAACTCACGGGTTCTTGCAATGGCTTTATCCAGCTTCTCATTAAAGTCGTCACCTGTGCCGAACAACCAAACAAGCGCTGCACCGGCAACAGCCAGACCTACTGCTGTCACAGCCAGTACCGCGATACCAGCTAACATAATAGGGACTGCCGCCAGAAAAGCACCCGAAATCATGGCACCGATTGTCATGATCCAAGGTACAGTTGCAAGCTTAGTTATAATCCCTGTTATTATGGAGGAGCCAATCGTGGCACCGATTGTACCTCCCATTATCGCGCCCTCCGCACCTCCACCGAAATAGCCCGCCAGTGCCCCTACAGTTCCACCTAAAGCACTGCCGAAGGCTCGCTGTGTTCTAGTTGCTGCAGTTCTAGCTCTGCGTGCCCAATCTTGGATAATGCTGCCGCTGAATGTTGCAAGCAGCAGAGCGCCTATTCTTGCACGGAATATATAGAACGCTGCAACAATGCTCGGCAAAGTTACGGCAGCAATTTGATATGCCATTGCTTGGAATGGGTTAGATATCTTAAGAGAAGCCCAGTCATCAACAAGGGAATCAAGCACCGATTTATCTGGTTTTATATCTGGAACATCCCCTTCGTCTTTATCTGAGGCGAATGCCTTGCCGGCAAATAAACTACCTGCGACAATTGCGGCAATGAGTGCTGCTCTACCGGCCCGCCCTATCAAAAGCCTACCTAGGCTGCCCATCGGACCACCGAGCCTGTTTACATAAGCGCTGAACGCGGCAAACTTTCCTCGCATCAGAGCTAAAAAATCGACAATCTTATTCTTGATTGCAGCTGGGCCTCTCAGAAACAATGCGCCGAGGAATCCATCTGGGCCTGCCCTGAAAGTGATGCTGCGAGCGAATCTTGTCAAAGACGCTGTAATATTTGAGAGCAAGCCTGTTAGCGCCCCTAATACCCCTGAACTGCCGCCTGCCCCATTTCGACCTCCAAACATACCACTGAAAGCTCTACCAATACTGGCAAATATAGGAGATCTACTGAAGTCTCGGAGCGCAATAGAGATTTTATCCATCCCACCTCTGACCAAAAGCTCAATCTTGGCCATTGTTCTTCTGGGGTTCGGCCCGAGCAGCACACCTTGCACCCAAGTAAGGCCTGTGCCTACGTATGAAGACAAAGTGGTAGTTATGGAAGTTGTAAAGCCGGTAAGTATCGGTCCGAAATTGTCTACAGCACGTTGACCAAATGTACCCACGCTACCGAACAGTACATCAGAAAATTTCCGGCCTAGGCCTGAAGTTGACAGCACTGATTCAACAGCAGATATCAATGGGCGTCCTAGGTATTTAGCAACCAGCTGCTTGACATTTGTCAAACCGCCCTCACCTGCCAAGAACAAATACAACAGACCACCTTTGGTTGCATACTCAAGCAATACAGAATCCATAAAGATCCCGTCAATTGCGCCGAACATAGTTAATGCTAAACCAATGCCAGACAGTGACCGGGTCAAACCTAACGGACCGAACAAGTATCTTGACAGAATGCCTCCGCCGCTGCCTGTGATCATTGCCTTACCGGCGGCTAGTATTTTGCCTATTGTTTTCTTCCAGCTGTCGTCACTCAACAAGGCAGGTATTAATTTTGTGCCAAGAAAGTAAGTACCAATTAAGCCTAACGCACCAGGCAGTGCCGAGGAAAACTTACCTGCAATGTTTAGAATACCTGTAAGCAGTCCTCCGATTATTGGCAACTCTTTAGCTAGTCCTTGTGTAAGAGACGAAAAGAAGGAACTGGCAGCATTCAGTATTTCAGGCAATGCGTCAAATAGCGCTGCAAGAGTGCCGCCTATAAATTTACCTACTGCTTCACCTAAGACTGACGCAAAACTGCCTCCAAATAGTTTTTCTGAAAGGTTATTGGACAAGCTGAATGCTATACTTGCCGCAACAGCAATAATACGTGCTCTGAATTGACCGGCAACATCGCCTCGCAACAGACCTACAGTTATTGCTGCTGCGGCAAAGCTGAGGGCAGCGCTTAAAGCCGATTGAATTTTTGGGCCTAAGCCTTGAAATATGTCGGCAACCTTAGTGGCAAAATTACGGAGACCGTCATAAAGAGAGTTGAGCTTCCCGCCTACACCGGCAACTGAAGGCACCAATATCTCGGGCACACTTACAGAGCGGGCTTGCAACCTTTCACCGACGCCTGCGTAGACTTCTGAAAATAGCTTAAGTACTTTGCTGCGGAACTTCAACAAACCTACAGAAACACGCTCCCACAAATTACGGCTGTACTCTACAACACCGTCAATAGTATCAGGCCAGTAGGAGTTACCTACTACTTTATCATATATATCAAAGAAAGCATCTTTAATTTTCTCGGCAAAAGAAATCACTTTCTCTAATACTAGAGGTAGCCCGTTTTTGACTACGGCGTATATACTGTCAGTTAAATCTCTGAATGTTAAAGATAGTCCTCTCAAAATTATTATGGGAGTGGCTATTGCTGCGGCAATTGCGGCCAACACGCGACTCAAACCACCTAAGTCGCCCACTACGCTGCTGATACCCTCAGAGAAGCTGTTAACAATGCCTAAAAAGCCACCGCTTTCGGCCATTGCTGAAACGCCGGTGCTCCATGCGCCGGAGCCAAAGGAAGACATCTTGGATAGTAATGAGTCCAATTCGCCCATATTTTCCTTAACAACACTGACAAAGCCTACAAATATGCTGCCTGCTACGTTCTTAAGTTTCACTGCGTAGGCAATTACGCCGTCAACCATATCAGGCCAGTAGGAGTTACCTACTACTTTATCATATATGTCAAGAAAGGTGCCTTTGATACTGTCACCAAAGCTTGATATAAAGGACTGTACTCTTCCAAGGCCACTTTTTGTTTTGCTAAAAATATTACCGACCATACTGTCAAATGCCGATTCTATCACTTTCGTATACTTGGCGACTTTTGTGAACTTGAGAAACTCAAGCGCAATGTCTTTAAACAGTTTTGACAGAGATGTTACGGGAACCCAGTCAGCTATTATTGTGGCCAACATTTTGACTGCCTTCACAGCGCTTGCCGCCATTGCTTCAATGACAGCCATGATGACCTTTGGCAATGACTGTAAGACATCTCCCAAAAATGTAAACACGTTAAACAAGGAAGGCGCCCACATGTCAAAAATAAGACGAGATGCCTTGTAAAAAGGAACGGACAGGCCTGTTATGCCTTTGCCTATTTGTGCAAGAGATACGAAAAAGGTTTCGAGGAAACCTGTCTTTATCGATATCAAGGCGTTGTCAGTTAAGCCAATGTACCTGAGCGCAGACTTAAAGCTGTTATCTACGTTTATAAATGTTCTGCGAAGTACTGTACCTATTGTGTTTGTGTTGCCGGCCAATGCAACCGCCAAATCACCGAAAGCGTCTCCGTATAATTTCAGGTTTCTGACTGAAAAAATTTCTTTTATCGTCTCTACGTCAAAACCGGCGGCTGCCCAATTGCGAGGACTGAGTCGTCTTATCTGGCGAAGCGCTAATTCTACATCGCTTTCTATGTTAATGAAGTCAACGAGACGTATCTGTTTAAAGGAGGTAATGGCACCACCCAGAAAACTCCGGTCGATATCCCGTATTATAGAATTCAGGTCTTCAGACAATGTATCTGTGAAAGAAATGTCCGGTATGATTCTGAGGAAGTACTCTCCCATAGTTTTAAAGGAGTTTCCCAAAGGCTTACTGATCACTTCTATCATCTGTTGCGCTGTTTGTAGCGCAAACATGAATCTGTTGCCCATTTCAAAAGCGCCGTCTGCGGCATCACTTATGCCGTCGGCAAAACGGAAAGTGCCTCGAGTAATAGCAGCGGTCAGGTTGAGACCTTTGTCCAATTCCGATGTGTAAATTGACATCGAATCTTTGAGGTAGCCACCGGCCTCTCCTATTGTGGGCGCCAGCGCCTCAAACTCTTTAGATATGGCAGCACTCTCACGAACAAGCGCACCGAAAACTTCTCTATCTGTCAATTTACCTTGTTCGGCCAAGCTTTTAAGACTGCTCTTTGCAACACCCATGCCGTCGGCAATAGCTTCTGCAACACGAGGCAGCTGCTCCATAACTGACATCAATTCTTGACCGCGAAGCGCACCTGCAGCAAGACCTTGGCCCAGCTGTATAATAGCCGCGTTAGCAGACTCAGCGTCTGTGCCATATATTGCGATGCTTTGTTGAATGGCCTTTGTGGCCACCAAAATCTCAGACATTGGTTTGCCGGTGCCTTTGAGCGATCTGCCGAATGCACCGAAGGTTTCAACGGAGCTTTGTATGCTGCTGCGTGTGTCTCTGGCTATTTTATACAATTCTTTTTGAGCTAATATTAACTCATTTGTGCGCCCTGTTACAGATGCTATCTTGTTTTCAAGATTAGAGAAATTATTTGAAACTCTGAATAGCGCGTTGCCACCCAGTCCCACCGTCGCAATTGCGGCAATACTTCTTACGACTCTGCCAATGGACTTGCCAGCTGAAAGCGCAGAAGACTCTATATTACCAAGAGACTTATTAACATCCTGTAACTCTCGTGTAGCGCGGTCCGCATTGGCTTTGACGTCTATGAATACACCAGACATAAAATACCCTCACGAAATAAAGCCCCCACCAAGATAGGTAGGGGCATGTTTACTGCTTTTCAGAGACAATCACACCGTTAGGCCGTACTCTGGGCTCTGACAGTACAGTTCTTTCAATAAAATGAGAAGGTGCTTGTATTGACGAACCTCGATTCAATAGCAAGACATAATCGACATTATTAACAATTGACTCGCCTTGAATCTGCCAACTTGCGGCAGCCTCCCCAGTGTCTTTTGGAGTGGCTTCTCTCAGAGCTGCCAGCATTTTATTTTTAACAGATTTCTCTGCATTTTGCACCGCGTCTCTCTTTGCGGCTTCAATCTCTCGAAGAACATTCTTGATACCTGAAACCTTAATAGTCAATTTTATCCCCTCCTTTGGCACTTAATAACTTAGAAAACATGCCGGAGTTCTGGAATTTGCTGTGGTTGAGCGTACCGTCATCGGAAACAGAGGTCTTTTCCCCTGCACGCATTGTGGCAAGAGAGCTGAATATTTCTTCTGGGCGGGCTTTCACACCTTGAGCTTGAAGGAGTTTAAATGTCCTCTCATCATCCCTCCAGCCTACAGGTCTCATATTAAAGTATTCAAACCAAGAAATAAATTCTTCATATGGCATCTCTTCCATTAGCCTGTATACCGGCATTCTGAGTTGGAACGCCAGTTCATAGACTAGGAGTTTGTCGCCTGTGAGCTCTTCGCGTTTGGGTCACCTGCAACTCCAGAGAATTGCATGATGGCATTGGAGAGTTTAGACAACTCATCCAAGGGAAATTGGTCAAAGTCTTCTGGTGTCAGGTCAGCCGCATCTGGACAGCCCACTTTAATAACGTCTTGCAAAAGACGGAAGTTAGCGGTCTCATCTTCGCCGATATCTTTGGCAGACTTTTGAATTCCCATTACTTCAGAGACAGACAATTTCAGAATCTCTACTTCCTCTTCCATAAACGGGGAGATCTTACGAAGACGTTTACCTACAAGAGCTTTCATTGCTGACATAACTGGTACTTCCTTATTAGTGAGATTAGGAGCTGACATTTGTCAAGTCTCCTACTTTATTGGCGATGGCCGCGTTCATCTTCTCGATATCCCGCTTCATTTCGTGAAGGATTGAAAGAGTTTGCATCAACTCCATGCTCTTCACGGCGTCACCCTCGAACTCGCTCACACGGCTCAGCGTCTTGCTTATGCTGAATTCAATGTCATTTTTCATGTTACGAAGGGTAAGACTGATGACATAATCTTTGTTAAACGGTTTCATTTATGTTCCTAATATAGAGAGCCTCCCCCGAAAGAGAGGCTCGCCTGATTTAGACGGTAAACGCACCGTAGAAAGCAGACTGGATAGTCAGAGTGATTGTCGCAGTGTTCGCGTCAGTCAACTGAGGATTAACTTGAAGGGCTTCCAACTTGCCTGTCCAGTAGTATTGCGAGTTACCAACAGTGCCTAAACCGGCAGAGGTAGATGCATATTTAATGTCACCTGCACCTGTTGGCTCAGCGTTCAGAAGTGTGAAACGGAAGATGTGCTGTTTACCGTCACCTACCATAGAGCCCAGGATGTTGGAGGCGTCATCAGCCCACTCGGAAGGCACATAGTTCAATGTGATTTCCATAGAAGGCGCGTCTGCCTGGCCCTGAATCTGCTGCGAAGTCTTTGAGCCGTATACAGGCACGTTGACTACGTTAGGTGGTGTGCCCATGCTTGGGAATTCACGAACGTTCTTCACCCGAACAAAAGTGCCTGGCGCTTGAGTGCCACCGGTAGTTGGGATCTCTTCGCTGAACAGCGCTTGAAACTCGGAAGCTTCGTCAAGTGCTGCGATCGCTGCGTTGGTCAATTCTGTTGCAGGGGTTGCCACTGACAAGTCAGAGAAAACGCCTGCACCAATTGAAGAAATATGAGCCATTTAATTTACTCCGAAAAAACTGAAAGGAATTGAATAAGTCATCATCGTCAGAGACGGTTTTGCTTTATCCAAAGAAGGATTGTCTGCTGCGCTGTCAAGAAATTGCACGACGTCACCGTCCAGGTTTTCAACAGATTTTCTCATGAGGAAGGAATCCAGAGAGTCTGCTATTGAATAAGATCTTTTAGGTGAGTCCACTGTCTTGACAAATATGCCTATTATCAGTAAACCTGAAACTGACTGTCCATTGACGCCTGTTCCACTTGGTATTACTGAAAGACGAATATATTCCGTTCCAGGATTCTCGGGAACAATTGAAGAAGGATGCGCAGTTATGCCCATTACCTTCCATGCTTCTGTCGCAAAAACAGAGTAAATAGTCATAAGCGAACTTTCGTATCGCGACACAGGCTACTCCTTATAAACAGTAAGCAGCGTTACATAACGCTTTTGAGCTATGACAGGGCCGATTTTCCAGACTTCGTCTTCTATTTGAACTTCTGAAAAGTCACCTATTTCGCCGAGTTCTTTTGACTTAAACAAGACTTCTCTTTTGAGAACACTTTTGTCTTTAGACTCTTTGAGGATAACACATTTCACGTTAGGCACATTCTCATTAATAACGGGAGAAGTACCTGCCGAAAAATCAAACGACTCAGCTGTCTTGCGAACGAATGTAACACTAATAGCGAGATCTTTCAACTGATTGAAAGCGAGGACTAGCTGAGAGTCAATTAACGCTTTGTAAGCCATTAGTTTGCCCTCCACCAAATTCTTGAGCCATGATTCACAAGCATTGGACGTATCAGCGTGTAGGCAATATTCGGCAACGTGGCTGCTTTACGAATGTCTAATAGCTCTACCGAAGAGATTTTGAGAGACTCGACTTTACCGGTCTCATCCAATAACCCATCATTGTTCAAAAAGTGATAAGCTGTTTCAAATTGCGCTTTCAACAGTCTAGCGGGGTAACCGTCAAAGTCTACACAAAAACCCAAACGTGGATCGAGGTAAGAGCCTTTTCTGGGATGTGCCATAAGCTGTGTCCCAGACACGGCAACGCCGCCCCAATCCTCTTCGTCCAGAACTTGAGCGGCTGTTACCATTGCAGCATTTTTCATAGCATCATCGGCAACACTCCAAGCTTCCGAGTCCAGTCGAGTTATGAAATATGTCTCCGCTTGTTCAAGAGTGCCGTATGAGTTTTCGCCGACAATTAACGGCATAGGTCACCTCACTTAGGAATGGAATACCGGCAGAATGCCCAGAGACAACGCTGAGGCTGACTTACGCTTCCAGGTACCGGTGGTGCTAGAAAGGGCATCAGTCGCGGCTGTCATTGCCACACCTGTACCACTTTCAACCACATAGCGGTAAGCTTCATCAGACGGGAACGCTTCTTCATTACCCACCCAATCGTAACCGGCAGGAGCAAGAACGTAGCCCCAACGACGCCAGATAGTGGTTGTACCACCACCTTTGTAGGAACTGGCATTACGATCAATTTCGGTAGGCTCAGGAACCATCAAGCTCTCCATAGCAACAGCGCCGGGGAGTACAATGAAGGAGGTCTTGGTACCTACGAGATCTACGCCTGCACCTGTGTTGACTTTTGTCAATTCAGCTGAGGTCAAGCCTTGAGCTGCACGAGTCTGAATCAAGCGCAATTTGCCTTGAAAGATCGTGTTAAACTCAATGCTGCCATCGGTTACACGGTCAGCGTCAACAAGGTTTGCTGAACGCAGGCTGGCAATCACTTCCGGGGAAGTAATCAGGTAGGCAAACGGAGGCTCGTAGTCTTTGTAAGCCATGCCCATTGCCAGCAAGAAAGCTTCAGCGCGTTGAGCGCCTTGGCTTGAACTGGTGGGGGTGCTTACCAGCTTGGACGCGCCAAGATCCACGTAGAAGCCGTTGCGCAGTTCAGTTGGATCGTTTTCAAAGCTTTGTCCACCAAGACCTGCAGAGCCGGAACCGGAGGCAGCGCCCATAAGTACTTCAGACAGAGCAACACCTTTCAGCACAGCAAGAATGCCGTTGTGCTCGTCTTGGCCTTGAGTCTCGCCAAAGTCACGACCGATCTTAGCCAGACCATCAATCTGTGTTACCACTTGCTGCATGTTTACTTTCTTTGCACCGTTGGTACGCACAGTCTTGATATACTTCATGTAGTCAGAGCTGTAGCTTGTTACAGTACCGTCAGTGGCGTCTGTCAAAGATGCGACGTTGATAGTCGGGTTTAAAGGCTTGTGCCAGCGCATTTGGCCAACAAAAGTCTCTGTGTTAACATCAATCAGTGGGTTACCACCGACGATGCCTGTGCCAGACAGCTTACGCGCATTTGTGTATGCTTCGTCAGAGTATGCAGAAAGAACTTCTTGCAATACTTCATTGCTGGCACCGGCCAGGTTTGTATTTACGGGCATAATTTTTCCTTATTTCTTACGTAATGTCCCCGCTTGTGCCCGCTTAATGATTTCATCTTGTGAAAGACTAAACATTGATTCAGGCTTGCTGCTGGGTGACGAAGGTTTGATGGTTGTCGTTCCCGCACCGCTTGACTCTTTAGACTTGAAAAGGAATGAGTTCTCATCATCTTGCGCAAAAGTAGTGACAAAGGAAGTCAGGGCTGCGCCTGTTTTGTGTTTCCACACTCCATTCTCATCTTGCACAAGCTCACCGACAATTTCTTCAAATGCCATTTTACGAGACTTTTCGCCACGGAATTCAAGGCCAGACAAAAGGCTGTTGACTTCCATATTTCGGGTCAGTTCAACAATCTTCTTATCTTTTACACTATCTTTTGCTTTCAGCTCATCAAGTTCACTTTTAAGAGCTTCGGCTTCTAAGCCTTGGTCACGGAGTCTGGCGCGTTCTGCTTCCTTGATTGCCTGCTCTTGTTCAGCAGCCTTTGCGAGGGCGGCATCACGCTTGGCATATGCGTCATTCAACTTCTCTTTCATCGGTGCAAGTGCTGCGTCTATTGCCGCCTGCAGAACATCTGCGGGGATTTCAACGGGAGGCACAACCGGAGGTGTCACCGGTGGCACGATTTCATCATCTAGCGGTAGGTCTGACATAAAATCCTCTGAGTACAACTCATTTTTTGAAGCACAGCTTCTTTAACATAAAAAGCGAGGCAATTTGCCCCGCCAATGTGATATTCATAGGAGAATAGTCTCATTATTTTAGATTCAAAAGAATCAATAACAACGAGACGAGAACTCTAGAGAGTCCTCTCTCAGTGTCGTCAAGTGTCAACACTTTCCTTTAATTTAACGGGTTCGTTTAATGTTATGTGAAAGTGATGTTAATACATTATTTATTAACCGACGCCATACCAAGCGCGGTCTTTAGTGAAGCCTTCAGGGATCTTCTCTAAAATATCTAAAGCCTTAAGTATGTCATCATCTGTAAGCAATTTCCCACCTACGCGTGACCTACCGGCTACAGGTATCAAACCTATGTCAATAGCTTCTTCCCTGAACTTGTTGTAGACTTCCCTGGGTAGACCTCGTTTAAGCATTTCTTTCAGTGTCATCTCAATGACATTGTCTTTGAGAACTTCTGCGTATATTTCACGAAGCCCTTCTCGTGCTTGTGTCATGACTGCTGCGTTAGCGAAGAACGCATCATGTATAGTGCTTGTTGGAACATTGTTCTTCTTGCCCCATAAGTGAAACTTCTTTACGATAACTGCGTCATTGGAGTGATTCGTTGTGTTAAGAGGAAGGCGTGACGTTCCTCCGTCCTATAAATTCAACTTTGCAAATTCACCGTGATGTACTTTAGCCATTTCATCATATGTGCCTGCAGCTTCAAGCTCACTTTCAAATTGAATTTATAGAATCCTACATGTTACCATGCAGACCAGACTATATCTTACATCCATTGTGGACGTCTCCGCGCTTCGAACTCACTTGAGCTCTACAAGTCTCATATCCCGTTTTGGGATGTACACTCTAGTCGTTGCACCTTCAAACCCATTCCTGGGTAAGCTTGGCTCAGGATTGTCCACTTGGGAGTTCCCCTGAATTCACGGAGTTTTATAACGGCAATTACTTACCGTTTACTGCGTAGGCTGTCCTGGCTCTTGTGGCATCAGCAATATCATTTATCTTACCTGACTCACCTGTTGCAACATCCCACCACCCGGCCTCAGTCTTCTGATCCACTTGCACTATGCTGGTGATCATCTTGCCGTTCTTGTCACGATACATCAGCTTCTCTTCAAACGACTGCGTGAAGTTCTGCTCTATTGTCTTACCGTCAAAGTTCACCCAAGGCACATTTGTCCAACTCTTCGGGAGCTTATTGGCGTAAAGCAATTCAACACCGTCTGAGATTGTCTTTCCGAGAAACTTACGCTTTAATATGACAGTACCTGTTCTGCGATTGCCTGACGGGTCACTTCCGAAGATGATCTCTGACATTGCGTTCATCTTGTTCCAAAAAGGAAGCCTCTCAACAAAGTCTTTGAGATATAACTTACTGGGATCAAGTCCCAAGGCGGAAGCCACACCAGTAGGGAGCTTGGTGCCTTTTCTCACACTGCCTACAGTTGCCGCTTTAAATATCTCCTTGAAGTCAAACGCGGCTGAGGACGGCTTAGCGTTTGTGAGATACGCCTGTGCCAACCTGCCAAAGAACTTTGTGAAGTCCTTAAGTATAGGCACCTGTTCAGACAGCTGCGCAGACATGATCTTTGCGATTGTCTTAAAGTCATCAGGTGTGACTACTTTGTTGTAACTGCGTGACATCTTCTCCACAAGATCTTTTGTCTGAGAGTCAAGGAACCACAACTGATCCATTATGTCAACACCGGGATCTGTGCCTTTATTGAACACATCTCGGACGTCTGTGCGAAGTGCCCTCAAACGTGCTGCCATCTCAGGATCAAAGCGATCATATCTGGCGGCTCTGGCAGAGATCTCATTCAGCACTGTGTCCCGATCAGCTGCTTTTACAACCAATGTGTCACCGTATTTTCCCAGAGCTTTACCTAACTTACCTTCGACATTGAATATGCCGGTCTTCTCACCAGCGCCGTATAAAGTACTGTTATTAACTAAGGTCGCTAAGCTTAGCCAGACAAAGTGCCTGCTGCATGTCGCCATGCAGATTAGACTATATCTTACATCCATTGTGGATGTCTCCGCGCTTTGAGCTCGCTTGAGCCCTACGGGTTTCATAACCAGTTAAGGTCGTTTACCCTAGTCGTTGAACCTTCAAATGTGTTTCCACATGAGCTTGGCTGCTGATTATCTCTTAGAGACGTCCCAGCAATTCACGGAGTTTATACATGGCCACTTTAACCATGTTTTGCATTACGTTAAACACAAGCGCTACCCTGTGCTGGCTTTCACCCTGCATGTCGCCATGCAGATCAGACTATATCATCACCTGTTTAGGTGTCCTGCGCTTCGGATTCGCTTGAACCCTACGGACTTCATCTGCCGTTCTGGCCGGTATGCCCTAGTCGTTGCACCTTCAAGTCCCTTCCGGGACGAGCTTGGCTCAGGATTGTCTCAAAGAGATGTCCCCTGAATTCACAGGATTTTAAAAGGCCCAATTTAAGCCTTTGCTGCCTTACGTAAGTCGCGTTCTGTCAAGCCTAACCTCTCATTCAGCTCCCTAAACACAGGATCATTGAATGTTGCTGCAGCTATTTCATCGTACCTTTGCTTTCAACTATAATCGTTACATATAGCCGGTTCTCTGATGAACTCCTATATGTCGCCATATAGACAAGACTATATCATCACCTTCATAGGTGTCCCGAGCTTCGAGCTCACTTGAGCCCTACGGATTTCATCCACCGTTCTGGCGGGTATATCCTAGTCGTTGAACCTTCAAACCCATTCCTGGGTAAGCTTGGCTGCTGATTATCTCTTAGAGACGTCCCAGCAATTCACGGGATTTTACAAGGCCGTACAGCCTTCGCTTCTGATTTGTGGGAACTACGTTAGAAAGCTCCGCCAACTGTTTGTTGCGGGTTGTCAAGGCAATGATCTGAGCACCTGACGAAGAAGCATCCTGCTCCAGGGCGAGTCCTGTTTTGTAGTTTACAAGGTTGTTTAGAGATTCTTTAGAATAGAAGTCAGTTAAGGCTACACTTCGCATGTCTTTGTCAGTTAAATACTGTACATTTAATATTCTGTTAGACTTAATGGCTGACTGTATTCGGTGCAATCCATCTACAATCACTTGACGCCCGTTTGTCTCCCAGATCAAGACAGGTGCATTCATATCAGGTGGCGTATTGCGTACTTCTAGCTTAGTATTGACTTGTGGACTTTTTTCTAGTGACTTTGCATCTAACTTATATACAGGGCGCTTTAAATTAAAGAGAGCGTCAACTTGGTATAGTACACCGTTTCTTGAAAAAGTATTACCTACAGGTTGTTTCAAGAAGTCATCTATCTTTGAAGTCTCAATGGCGAACCTGAAAAACTTCCCCAACTCTTCCGCGTCAATGCTTTGCACAATATCCATTTCAAGAATAGCGCGAATGTCTCCGGGCTTATTCCTGCGCATATGGTTGCCAATCTTAATCATATCAGGCCGAAACTTTTCAGCTATTTTCTGGCGTCCTGTGATAGTCAGTGAGCTGAAACGCCCTTCAAACTTCTCGTCAAGCCCACCCAAGAAAGCACCCACCTGATCCTGAAAATTCTCAAATGCGTCTTTGCTGAAGGCGTAATCTTCGGCGGTGTTAAGGAATGGACGAAATGTCTCACCACTTTGCGGACCTATCAGGCCTCTATCGTAGATTCGTGCACGATGGTCAATGAAAGGGTTGTTGGAAAACGCAGTGTCATCTTTCCTCAACCACTCCATAGCCTTGAATCGCTCATAAG
>Ga0306866_1000041_pt1 | contig 53646 bp, 86 predicted proteins | sample AntRauTorckE5432_FD_190450 | JGI IMG/M metagenome (GOLD analysis project Ga0306866, IMG submission 190450) | Saline lake microbial communities from Rauer Islands, Antarctica - Metagenome Torckler E5 #432 (v2) (version 2) | ecosystem: Environmental > Aquatic > Non-marine Saline and Alkaline >...
GCCCAGTCCTCTTGGCAGCGGCTTTTCTCCGTAGGCGCCTAATCATTGTTTCTTTTTTGTCAAGCCTTGGGCGAATGCCTTGATTTCTATAACCCTTTCTCTTTGGCTTTTCATCAACAATGTTGCGAAACCTTTTCTTATCAAGCTCAGGAAGCTTTAGGTCGTCAAAAAGGTATTCGGCCAATTCTTTAAGCGTAATCTCTACCTCGTAGATCTCTTCGCCTTCTTTGTCGCCTGCCTTATCACCTTTTGCCTTTTGCTTTTTCTTACCTTTTCCGATTGTCTGCCCACGAGATTTATCGGTACCAGGTGAAGAACCTACTCTTTTGTTTTGGTTATTGTCTCCGTAGATAAACCTGTATTCTTTGATTCCCTTGACAGGGATCTTAACTTTTGTTTTACCTTGCTTACCAATAATCGATTCATCGGCAATGATATCGTGAATACCTTCTCTGATTGCCTTGTCAATCTTTTCTCTGTGACGAGTTCTATCTTGAGCGGATCTATCAGCGGATGTTTTGTGCTTTCTAAAAATCGACATATATTTCTTCTTCTTATGGTGTTTATGCAAGAAGCATGTTTAATAATACCATCTGAAGAAGAATTGTTTTATACTCTGTATTTACTTTTCATCCATGAGAACGGCGTTCTAGTTGACAGGTACTTATCTGTCCTGCCATGACTATATGCTTCTTGCTCAAAGGGGATTTGGAAGTATGCAAACTCGCCAAGGGTCTTTGCCTTAAATCGCGTAAAATCTTGAGGCGTTTCTTCCCATCTACCCCTATACTTCATATAGCCCCAGATATAGAAAAACGCGTAAAAAACAACAAAAAGTGGACTTGAGAGCCATAAAAATGGTAGCAATAGTGCGAACTTAAAGTTAAAGAACATAAAGGGTAGAAGAATCAAAGAAGATACTATGCTGCATTCAATCTGTTGCAAAATGTGAATTGCTTCATGTTGCTCTGTTGCATTGCTCATTTTCCGCTTTGAAATGATAAACGGAAACAAAGTAATATTACTAATTCCTGTCTTAGACAAAGGAGAGAATCTCTCTAGAAAACTGTTAAATCTTGGTGACGTAATTTTAATGTAAGGTTTCATTGTCTTAGCCTCTCGATATTTTGCGATGTGTATTTGTACTTAACATTGCCTGTCTTTTCAAACATTTTTCCTTTTGCCCATACAATGCTAGGTACAAGAAAGTCAATAACACTCTCAAGAGCATCGTCAAATTTCATCCAGACAATTTCTTCATGTTCTAAGATGCCTGTTGATGGGTTCTCTTCGATCTGGCCATCTTGCGTTGTAATACCGATAAACATAGCAAGACGATCGTTAATAGTAATTGCCTGTCGTCCAAAAGGAAAGGTCATTTTTCGAATGCCAGCCTCTTCAGCTGTTTCTCTAAGTGCAGCAGCAAAAACAGTTTCACCGAGGTCCATCTTACCCTTAGGCAGATCATACTTCCCGTCAGATGTTTTTAAGCATAGAACTCTATACTCTTTGTCTTTAAACTTTTTGAGCACGACAATGCCGGCGCCTGTGTGTTTAGTTCTAACACTACTGTTCTTCGTGTCAATATCATATTCTTCGTGTATCATGAAACGAAGAACTTTTCGTAAAGATTTAATTGACACAGTAGACCTCGCCAATACTATCTATGTTTATTTTCGACCAAAGTCATCAGAAAGTCGAACAACATCGTCAAGTTCTGGTGTGCTTACTTCAAAAAGTTTTACGGTGCCATGCCAGGCACAAAATCTATGAACTGTACCTGACGGGATTCTTTTGCTTTCGCCGGGCTGAAGGAATACAAAGTCGGTCGACTCTTCAGTTCCTATTTCAAGCTTTAAAGTTCCGCTTAATACATAGATTGTCTCATCTTTGACTTTGTGATACTGCTTAGACAATCTTAAGTGAGGAAGTATCGTGAGAATCTTTGCAGCATACTTGTCAGTCTTTACCAAGAGTTCTTCGCTGCCCCATGGTTTTTCTGTCATTCTATCTGCGATGTTTTTGTCAATCTGAACGTCGGAGCGATGTGTTAAATGGAAGTCGTCGGGATCGTTAACTCCCGCGATTAAGTCGCTGCTTGATTGAATTTTATCATTGCCACCAATGCCAAATCTAATGTCACAACCAATCTTTTTACACAGCGCAAACTCAGGAACTTTGTCGGGCTCACTTCTATCTCCGCCCTTGGTGAAAATTGCAGGCTTTAGTATTTTAAGACAACCAGTAACTGTTTGAGATCCATCATCCCACCCAACAACGTAATCGACTCCCTCGAGCCCTGCAATAATCTCCATGCGTTCTTGGTGAAACATGAACGGCTTTCCTTTCTTTCGCTCTAGAAAACCATCGCCGTTTACTATAATAACAACACAAGAGTCTTCAACTTCTTTGGCAATCTGCACTGTCTCTTTAATGCATCGAAGGTGACCTATGTGAAGCGGATCAAATCCTCCTGAAGTGGTAACAATTCGCTTATTATTTTTCTCTGTGATCTTGACTAGATCTTCTGCGCTGTCAAATATTTTAGAACTCATATTAACCCCATAGTTCGAATTTTTCCCTGTATCGAACTAGATGTGAATCAATCATGTTTCTTTTTAGCTTTTTATACTTTTCGCTATTCTCTTGAATTCCATTTCTTGTAAGATAGCTGTGAATGTGACAAATAAGTTCAGCCTTAAAATCGTCAACGGTATTTGTGGAGAGTTCGTTCAGTGACGCAGCTAGTATCTCTTCCACACGTGCGTCGACCTCATCAGGATCTTTTGCATGACGATCGATATTTTCTTTTGACATGACATCTATGCTTTTTCCATAGATGGCTTTTTGAATGACATGCTGAAGTTCGTGTGCAAACACGCCTCGCGTTTTTCTCATAAGTTCTGGAAGTTCATTAATAGTTTGTGCCGTATCTTGTGTAAGTTCAAGAGTAAGTTCAATTCCACCAAGATCAACTTCATCAACGTCATCACCATCGAGATCACCATAAGGGTCTTCGTCCCAGACATAGTCCGCATCAACGTTGTTAGTCTCTCCAAGTCTAACTGTAGCATCAATATCGTATCGTCCAATTGAATCAAGTCTTGAAAAGACATTTCCTGTTAATTCTTCATCGAGGGAACCGTGACTCTTTCCATTCTTCCATTCTATCTGAATACTGCTGCCTTCACTCTGGAGGCAAATCTCGAAATTACTGTGCAACTTATTGTCTTCTTTCTCAATTGCTTCTAGAATGAATCTGGTAAGCGGTTCTGTTAATGTTTGTGCTGCACTTCTAAGATCAAACCTCTCATCCGCCTCTGGTAACATTTTAGCCTCGATAAAAAGACGAACATATTGTCTTAGTAATATAGATTCATTGTTTTCTCTTAGATCTGAAAATACAGATTCTGGGGACGTCCCAATTTGTCTTAGCAGAATTTCCCAATGATCTTGGTGGATAACGTCTGGTTTTCCACCATGTGTTAATGCAAGGGCTTCGATTGCTTTTTTGTATTTTTCTTTTTGTGATTGACGTGGATTATCAAGCAGATTGTGGAGCATATCGCAGAGTTTTACCTGGAGTGATGTGTCATTGAGCGATGTTACATAACTTGTGTAATCAGTCCCTTTTACGTGTGACAAAGAGGTCACATATTCCAGAGCTTTTGGTAACCTTCGTTGTATTTGATTTGCTACAAAAGCCTTGTCTTTAGCGTCTTCAATTGCATCATGTAAGACGGCGACTACTTGAGCAAGCCTAGAATACTTAAATCTCTTTGTAATTGAGTAAACTCTAACAGGATGAGTAATGTAAGGACTATTGTCAGATCTTCTCTTCTGGCCTAAGTGAGCTTGCTGAGCAATGTCCAGCGCAATCTCAACCCATCCTTCATTTAGCTTATGTGTCATGCTTTTCAACTTTGTATAATGAATAATTATCGCTAAGCATCTTTAACAGGCACAAAATTCTTGTTTTTTGAAATCATCCAGTCTTTATCATAGTTTGCATTTTTGGGATGCTTAGTTACAACGGCATAATCTGATACGTCACTCCACGACAGCTTAGAGACAAAATCATTTCTGATGTCGTTGTCCTCCATAAACTTAGAGAAGGCATCAATGTAAACTTCGACTTCTTCTTCGGGTCTATATTTTTTCATACCTGCAATTCTTCGTCCATAAATATCTGCAAACACTTCGCTTGCAATTGACCACTCTGATCCGTCACTCATTTTAATCTCCAATTCTTCAACTACCATGTCAGCGTCATTAAGGTCAGACAAGCTAACATTGATGAAATCTTTCTTTTGATTTGCACCAAAGGAAAGCATGTTGTTTTCTTCTACTTCTGATGGCGTCAAAACTGGCTTGTCTGTTTCTTTTGCTTTCTTGCCGTGATTCCTTTCTTTCCTTTCATCTCTTCCCGGAAACCTGATGATATTACCCATTTTCAATGCCTCGCTTTTTGTTTTCTGCAGCCCAAACTCTTTCTCTAATCGAAGAGGATGAATATTTGTGGTTTCGTGAATTAAAAAATGTTCTGATGTTGAGAGATTTGCCGGTAAAGTTTTTGTTGTGCCAATCAGCACCTAGTATTCGAATCACGTCGTTGTCATTATGGTCGGCTTCTTTCTTAATGTCAACTAAAACGTTGATAAGATCAGCTTCTGTATTATAGAAAACTACTTGATCAACGTATGAGATCGCATTTAGCATTATTGCTCTCTCTTCAACAGTCTGAACAGGCTTGTTTTTACTGATCCTGTCAACAGAAGGATCAGATTGGAGACCAACGATCAAGAAGTCACAAACAGATTTGCACTCTTCAAGCATTAAAGCATGTCCCGCATGCAGCAGATCGAAAGATCCGCATGTAAATCCGATGATCTTCTTTCTCATGTCTCAATCCTCTGTTTTGCTATAAATACTGCGTGGAGGTATTCTTGTTTTGGATGAGCCAAAACTGGAACATTTCCTACTTACAATTGTATCACAAAACAGGCAATTTTACATATTTTTTAGTGCTAAAGGGAAACAACTGCAAACTCTCCTAGATTCATTACTAGGTTCAAGTGCAACACACGTAATCATGTTATCAAAGTCAGGCTCTCTAAAGATTGCGATTTTGATATTACGTGATTTAGCTTTCTCAATTAGCTCAATTATTTTTTGTTCATTCTTGCAGTTAAGTACTGCAATGTAGTTTGAGTTTTCAAACCACTCTTTATCAATGTCTGGGAAGTCATTTGAAAATTGCCTAAGTCCGTGACAAGCTTGAGCAATTTGGCTACCAGGTGATAGGTCACTTCTGACAACTACATAAAGTTTGTCGCCTTCGTGTATCTAAGACATTTTAGATTCCTTGTAAAAATGGTGCGGAGTAGCAGGATTTGAACCAACGCGCTGCGGGGTTAGAAGCCGCTGCTCTGCCAGACTGAGCTAAGGGTACAAAAATGGTACCGCGAGGTGTGCTTTCACCACCATCTTCATGATCAAAAATCATGTGCTCTAATATTTGAGCTATCGCGATATAAATGTTGAGAGTTTTAAATGCGGTCTTCCAGAAGCTTTCGTTGCTTGCAAGAAGAATTTGTCTCTAAAGTTGGTAACGCATCTAATTTAACCTCTATGAGAGTTTACTGTGCTTCATTTAGTTGTTTATCAAAAAAGGCATTATTTTTCTGTATACGATTGAAACTGTTTCTTCTGGGCCAGAGGTTTCAAATGCACGACCGAATTCTACAAATCTATCGTAAATTGCTTTGTCGTTGCCGTTTTCTTGGCACTTGTCACCAATGAACCAGACTTTATCATCTTTGAATCTATCAAGTGGGAACGTTTTGTCCCATCCATCTGGATAAATGTCCAGTGATGTTTCGCCGCCAAGTGCAACGGTAATTCCCGAGGCCAAACCACCAAAATCAGGTAGCAGTTCGTGCTGTGTTTTGAGTGAGTCTTCAATCATTCTTTTAGCTGCGCTTCTAACACCTTTTTCTTTGTCGTATTTGACAAATTTTCGTCGAAGATCAGACGGGGCATCCCTTCCAACAGGCGACCAGTTGATTGTACTACCTCTATTTGAAACAAAATGGCCTGACACGGGAAGATCAGGAAAAGCTGTCGTCAAAGAATGCTGAAGATAGACGAGCTGTTTGATTAAAAGTTCAAATGCCTTATCACCGAGTTTAGCACGCATAGAAACACTAGAACTAATACCAAAGTGCCCTTCTTCAAAGAACTCATAGCTCTGTGTTCCATTGCATGGTAGTAAAATAAACTTTTCTGGGTCCAAATCGCTAATTAAGAGATCTAGGAACTTCTCCATTTGATCCTCGATGTAGTTGTAACCAGAACCTGTTATGATACCTACTTTTCTAATATTCTTATTATGGTTAAGCAAATACAGCATATAAATTACTTTATCATCGACCTTCTTTCTTGAAGGTGTTAGTGTTCCGTCCATGTCAAACAAGATCACATTGCTCATCTTTGTCTCCAGATTACTTTTTTGTAGGAAGTATGCCACGAAGATACTTCTTGAGTGGCATTGAACGTCCCGAATTGTGACATTTAACTGTACCGTCTTGACATCTAATTGTACGGACTTTGTCAGCACGCATGCCAGTTCCTACTTGTTCGCGGCGCTTTGAATTACGCTGAAAGTGTATCTTATCACTCCTTTGATCATTTAGACGTCTCTCAAGTTCAGCAAATGCGTCTTTTTTATTCTGCGCTTGAGATTTGCTGTCACATCTAACTGTTGTTCGTGTAGGAACATGGGTCAACACGACACATGTGTCTGTCTTATTCTTATGTTGACCACCGGGACCTGAGCCTCGTGTCATCTTCCATACAAGCTCATCGTCGTGTATTTCAATTTTCGTGTGTACTTTTTCACGTAGTACAGCAACAGTGATTGTTGACGTATGAACTCGCCCCTTCTTATCATTTGGAGGAATCCTTTGCCACCGATGGCCCCCAGATTCGTTCTGGAAGGTATCTAGAACGTTTTTACCAGTCATTTTGAGGGATAGGTAACCAGAACCGTTAGAAACTATCTGGCAGCTAAAATGACCTCCGAAGTGCTACCTTCTTGTATATTTCAAACTGCTTGTTCACTAGATCTTTGGCGTCATCGCCGCCTTCGCCTGCTCTTATCTCTATTATTACTGTTGACATTGTTTTCTACCAGGTGCAGTACAACCTACACTTTTTACACCTGCATACGAGACCCAAAGCTGATGTTCTGTGGGGCCTCTTTTGCGCTCTGACTCGGAAAATGCATCAAATGCACAAGTATCGTCAGACTCTTCTATGGGCATCTTTAAAAGTTTATACAACTTCATAGAAGTTGGCAGAGGATCAGGTGACAAAACTCCGCCGAGCACTGTTTTAGTAAGTTCATTTACCTTACTCATGTTTTTGCTCGGTTGCTAAAGCTTTTCATTTTGAAAACCTGACATTTTTGCCTCACAGAATTAACATACACAAAAATCTAAATTTGTATAAGCAGTAGTAATTATGCAACAAAAGGGGTTGCGATGGGAATATGTGTAAAAACTCACACTTCATCATCGCAACCCCTACAAATCTGTAACATAGACGACTTTAGTTACTAGAACATCCTTAATTTCAAATCTCTAAAGAGAGAACGAATCGAACTTTCACTTTACAAAGAGAGGTCAAAACCCACTCAATCTGTCGCTTTATACTATGTCACAAAAATGGAATCTTCTTTAGAAAAATTACAGAAACGTCACCTCGAAAGGTCGACAACGATAGCAGTACAGTTGTCACTCGAGCCGTTTCGAAGCGCTTTGTCGCAAAGTGCTTTTGCAGGATCTTCACCACATTCAATTGCGTTAGTAATCTCTGTGTCCATCTCTTTAAGATTCATAAAGTCGTGGACACCGTCAGATGAGATGACAAAGCACCCTGGATATATAGGAAGCTCAAAGTTGTCCACCACGGATAGAAATCCAACAGCATTTTTTAGCATGCTTCCTATGCCATGATCTACTGTCAAGAAACCAGCAGAACCCTGAGGATCTGACGGGAAATGGCTTATCCTTGTATCACCTGCGTGTGCAACTGAGATTGTGTTTTTGTCAGTGTCGAATAGACAAACTGTTGCAGTTGCTCCTCTATGATCTTTTTCTGCTAGGCATTCTATATTAGCTGCCCATAAAGCACCAACAATTTCGTCAAGGTTTTTTGCAGCTAATCCAACGTGAAAAACTACTTTCTCGGCAGCTTTATCACCATTTGGGTGACCGCCCATTCCATCAGAGACTGCACAAATTGTTCTAGTTTTTTCTTCCAACGGTTTGACGAGAAATCGATCTTCTTGATATCCTCTCTTGCCTTGCTGGGAATTTGTATAGACCTTCATAGTTTTGTCCGTGTTACACTTTAAAATACCCTGCAGGTATCTTTGTGTTTAAATGGAAGACCCCTAGGGATTCGAACCCTAACCTACCTGATTCAAAGTCAAGTGCTCTGCCGATTAAGCTAGAGGTCCATTTGTTAACTTTCTTTGTTTTTTGATGCCAATCTTTCAAGTTCGAGTTCAAGGTCAGCATTCATCTGCTTTCGAATCCATCGCATGAATGTAATACCTTTTTCGTTTGCAGAAAAAAGTGGCGATGATCCTTGAGAATTAGTTGTATCACTAACTGGGATTGGGAACTTCCAGCCATCTTCACATTCATACCAAAGTGTACTATCTCGGAAGAATGAAAACTTGACATTTCCCTTTACTCTTGTCTTTAGTAGCGACTTATCACTTAATGAATCGGACATGTTATCTCCTAGATGGTGCCAGAGATCGGACTCGAACCGATGTCGATGAGCGTATGAAGCTCACGAACGACCTACGAACAATGGCATGTTAAAATGGCGATCCCCGGCAGATTTGAACTGCGATCTCTTCATAGACAGTGAAGTATGTTAGCCATTACACCACGAGGACCTTAAAATGGAGCGGAAAACGAGAGTCGAACTCGCCTGCAACAGGGTGGAAACCTAGAGCGTCGCCATTGACCTTCCGCAAAAGTTGCTGTCTCTCCAGCAGTCACGACTAGATCTGAAAAACGTCCGTCGTTCGAGGTTGTAAGTTACTGATGTGTCGAATTGTTATCTTTGTGCTCCAGGATTTCCAAACGTGCGAGTCTCATTGTTACTTGAAATGCCAGATTTTCCATTGTCTCTTTCGTACCTTCTAGATTTTGAACCACTGGAAGCTCCAAAAAAGCCTTAGCTCCGGTAGTATCATCAATACCTTCATCCTCACACTTCCTTAGATGTAACTTTGCTTTGTTAGCTTCATCACGTAAAGTACGAAAATGACTACAGATGGAGCTCCATCCCGTATCGAAACGAGCATGCTGCAGTACAAAAGCAGACTAGGTGCCTACATGGAGCATTAGATTGGATTAGGCAGCTGCCAAACCCATAACGATTACAATTACGATGAGTGCGATTGAAATACCAACCATTTTTCTCTCTCTTTGTTTTTTGTTAAAAGTGGCCGGCTCCGGCGGTTACGATCCGCATACTCCGGGGTGACAACCCGACGTGTTCCCATTACACCACGAAGCCGAAAAATTGTTACTTAATAGGAAGCTTTCCGAACTTTAACACAGCTTTCTCTTTCTTGCTGAGCCATACTGGTCGCCAGCCGCTTTCTGCTGTGAAGTTGTTCGTGGGCTTGTTCATGAACTCTTGAGCTTCTTTGCAAGTTTCAAACTGTACTATGTTTGGATCTGAAGATGATTTAGCGTAGTCAAAACTTGGTCCCCACGGCTCAGATGCATCGTAATTAGCTCTAAGGAACTTCTTGCGCTCTTCATGGTACAACGTCCAAAACTCGATTGAATTTTCAAACTCAAGATCATTCATTTTCTTTCCTGATTAAATTGGTTGCAGCGGTTGGAATCGAACCAACACCAGTAGGGTTATGAGCCGTACTTGTGACCTTCACTCACTGCGATAAAATGGTAGGATGCCTCGGCAACGATCCGAGATCTGACGGTTTAAAAGACCGGCGCTCTGCCAATTGAGCTAACATCCTACAAGATGGTAGACAGCCAGGGTAACGATCCCTGCACAAATACCTTATCAGAGTACTCAGCACAACCTGTGACTCACTGTCTAAAATGGGGTCCATGACGAGGATCAAACTCGCAACCTCCGGGGACACAACCCAGCGCTCTTTCACTTGAGCTTCATGAACCATAACTGTTAAAGTGGTACTGACGACGGGGTTCGAACCCGCACAGCCTTGGGTGAAAACCAAGGAGACTTACATTATCCTACGTCAGCATGAAATGGAGCCCCCGAACGGATTCAAACCGATGACCTGCGCGTTACAAAGGCGCTGCTCTATCACTGAGCTACAGGGGCATAAGGTGAGTTAGGAAGCATTTAAGCTTGTCCTAACTTGTTTATTATATCTTCTTTAGAAGATTTTTACATTTTTCTGTCATTTTATTTTTGAGATGGTGTGAGCGGTGATAATCGAAATCACAACCTTCGGGACCACAACCCGGTGCTCTGCCACTTGAGCTACGCCCACCATATGCGCGTTTTTGATTAAGAGGCCCTTATGTAACCAAGGGGCTAGATGACCAAAAACGCCAATTTGTTTAAATGGAGCAGGTAGCGGGCCTCGAACCCGCAACATTCAGCTTGGAAGGCTGACACTCTACCAATTGAGTTATACCTGCAAAGAATGGTTACCGACCTGGGATTCGAACCCAGACAACACAGATTCAGAGTCTGTAGCACTGCCAATTATGCTAGTCGGCATTAAAGATGAAAAATGGAGCTGCGAACGGGTTACGATCCCGTCTCTTCCTGGCTGAGAACCAAGACGAATTCCCAATATTCGACCGCAGCATGAATTGCTAAGATATTCAAAGGAGTCGAACCAACATCGAGGAGCTACCTCGCCCGCCTTCGGGTTATTATCTTAGCAAAATGGCAGGCCCCCTGGGAATCGAACCCAGCACACTCGGATTTGGAATCCAAGTCGCCTTGCCTTGGAACATGGGGACCTAAAATGGAGCAGGTGACGAGAATCGAACTCGCCATGCTTTCGCGCCGGACTGGCAGACCGGACCCTCACCTTGAGGAACACCTGCAAAAATGGTATGGGTGATGAGATTTGAACTCATACTAAGCAGCTTCCAGTGTTTATCTTCTAAATCCATTGCTGCTTGTTCTCTTTTCTTAAAATGGCGGGACGGATAAGATTTGAACTTATGATGGGGATTTCTCCACGAGAGGTTAACAGCCTCTTGCCTTCGACCGCTCGGCCACCGACCCTAAGATTTTTTTATGACTCGTATCGTTTTCTATTTGACTTAATCCAAGCTTTGGCACGCCCTCGAGTCTTAAACCCTTGACTTGTCATTTTTGGAAAGCATTCTTTTAAAGACCCTGAAGAATCTAGCTGATAGATAAACCACATGTTGGTGTCATGGTCAAACTCGATGTAGGCATTGAACTTATCACTACCTGACGACATGTTTCCGTCTGTCCAATCGGGTTCTAACTTATTGTCGAACATTTTGTTCTCTTGTTAAAATGGTGGACTGCATGGGGTTCGAACCCATCATTTCTCGGTTAAGAGCCGAGTGCCTCGCCACAGATGCGTGCAATCCAGAAAATGGTCGAAGGTCTGGGTGTCGAACCCAGCAAGAGAAGCTTCCAAGGCCCCGCCCGCACCCCGCTGTACCCTCGAGGAAAATGGCACACCCACAGGGATTCGAACCCCGATCGACCGGTTCGTAGCCGGTTACTCTATCCATTGAGCTATAGGTGCATGAAGTGGTAGAACGAATCAGATTTGAACTGATATCTGCTTGGATGTCGACCAAGCGCTTTCCATTAAGCTATCGTTCCATGATGTTGTTTTGATGTATCTATTATATCAGGATGCTGATTAATTTACACATCTTCGATTATTTTTATTCGTCAAAAAGTGTTCTGAAGTTCGGGCTTGTGAGTAATGCGCTGAACATTTGTTCTATTTCACTTTCTGATACGCGCTTGCCCTGCTTGAGAATCTTTTCAAAACTACCTAGTAATCCAGTGTAGCCGGCAGAATGATGACCAGAACTGAGTATTCCTTGATAAATAGCGTCTACCAAAATTGCGAACTTTTCACTTGAACGAGCAGCTGCTTGTGAAGATGCTCCTCTTTGAACTTTTTCGCCATAATCTGCGGGCATTTTTGAGTACCCACGAGTTTTATCAAACTCTGAATCGCCGACAGCTTCTAGAACTTCTAGTTCTTCCTTAATGATCTGTCTTAGCTTCCCTCTGGATATCTTCATTGTTTACAACCTTTGTTGTTGAGTTCAATGATACATATCTTTCTTTTTCGCAAAGGGCGAAACTTTTAAAATGGTACACTCGCTAGGAATCGAACCCAGATCTGATCGGGTAGAAACCGACCGCATTATCCCTTATGCTACGAGTGTATATGTATTATATATCAATAAAATCGCTTTGATCAAGTCGCATAGCTTCTTTCTCGTCATCAATTCTACTTTGTATGTATGCTTGCTGTTCCTCTTCACCAGCTCTAATCTCTCGATTTGATGCATCAAGATACTCTTCATAATCCCATCCGAGATTAGCAGCCACAGCTACTTGATGGACTCGAAGCTCTTTAGGGGTCATTTCTCCTGTTGCTAATTTTGCTGCTTTTTCGATGTAAAGATCAAGAAGCGCATCTCGTAGTTCGTCAAGAGATCCTTTTCTGACAAGCGCGAGGCTTTCAATTGTCTCTCTAATTAGCATGCGAACTCGATTCTGTGTTGTATTGTAGCTCATACATCTAAGCATATCTACATCTGGCTTGTTTTGGTTAAAATGGCGCGCCGAGCGAGACTTGAACTCACATCTTTTAGGTTAACAGCCTAACGTTTTGCATTAATACTATCGACGCATCTCGGAATGGAACCAGTTTTTAAGTGGATTGACTAGCACAAAGTCAACTTACGTCCTAAAGGGTCTCCGCAACCTTAATGGTACTCCGTAGGGGAATCGAACCCCTCTTACCGGTGTGAAAAACCAGCGTCCTAGCCGCTAGACGAACGGAGCAAAAAGTAGCTGATCGCGCCGCGACGTCCCTCACCGAGAAATGGTAAGGCTGTTCGACCACCAGCACTGGCTAACCACCAGCTGTTTCTGTAATTATTCGTATAGAGATGTCAAAGAAGCGAAAATGGTGGGCCGCCTGGGATTCGAACCCAGGATGGTGCTTTCACACGTCGGATTAAAAGTCCGGACCCTTCGGCCAACTCGGGACAGCGACCCATTAGTTGTCTGCATTGTTAAATGCAAGTCGTTTTAGTATCTAAGTATCAAAGAACGGTTCTAGCTTAGCTAGAGGTGAGCTTTCTTGATTGGCCGTGAAGGCTATCTAGCTCTTTATCTGGTCCTGCCGGGATTCGTAATTCGCTTTCGCGTTTTATTCCCCGGCCAGGTATCAGTATGTTCTTTGCCTTGATTTGTCGGTTGCATAGACTCAAGGAACATACCGGGCTGGCGTTCATCATTCCAGCGATTTGTTCCTTGAAGTGTCATGTTGCTTCCGTTTTTAATTGAGTTACTAGAAGGTTTGTTGTTACCCTTCCAATAATGTAACTATATCCTAACCATATCAAAAGTACATAAAAATTTGCAAAAAATGTGGGTGAGTGGAAAAATTTTGTAGTAGTTCCACTCACCCACGAATAGCAATTGGCTCCCTTACTTCTTGGAATCCTTCTTGCCGCGCGTCATAGCTGAGATTAGACCTGAAATCTGCTCAGAACTTCCGAGGACATTCTGAATTGTGTCTACAAGGTTTTCGCCTCCAATCTGTCGCTGGATGCTGAGTGCCTGTCCCAGCTTGACCAGAGTATCCTTGTTGTCGAGTGTTGCAAGTGCCTCGGACAACCCACCTTCCATAGCAGCCTTGAACCTAGACACCGTGGCAGCAGTCTCAGATTCGAGACGTTCCTTTTGAATTGCGAGTGCCTCAGCATCTCCCTTGAGTGTCTGCTCAATCTCAGAACGAAGTCTCTTAAGACGAGCTTCAAACGTAATGTCCGTGACAGCCTCTTCAGCAATCTGTTCTGCCTTCTCCTTCTCTTTCCTTGCAAGATTTGCATCGAAACGCTTGATTGATAGTTCAAGTTCACGTGCAATAGACTCAGCTTCAAGCTCAGCATACTTCGCCCTTGTCTCATGCTTAGCATCAGCTTTTGCCTGCGAAAGCTTTTCACGACGCTTTTCAGTCTTAAGATCGTCTTCGTCTCGAGCAAGACTGATACTTGACTCGACGGCGTGATGCTGGGCGTCTACGAGGAGTTGTGCAATCTGTCGATTCGGAATCGTAACAGAAAGGACCTCAACATCTGAGACGTTCATGTCATTTTCCTTGAAGAACATGCCGAGACGCTGTCCGTCCTTAGGCTTATCACCAAGGATGGTATCACGGATGATATCTTCGGAAGACTTGTAGAAGTCCTCAATAGAGAGTTTACGAACCCTGGACTTGAGAACAGAACGAACATGGTCACACATGAACTTAACATAGTTCTCAACCTGGAACCAACTCTCCGGATCATCACCTGTAAAGTCAACTCGCAAGCTTAGCTTCAGGTCAACCTTGACATGATCTCGAGTCTCAACAGATACGATATCAGCTACCTTGTTGTTCTTGACGCGAAGGTAAGGAGTGAAGTAGAGATTGTCAGTATTCTTAGGCCGCCCAGTGGACAGCTTAAGAATTTCAAGATCCTCGTCATAAGCAAGTAGAATCTGCTTAGGACCGGTCTCAACACGACGCTTTCCGCCCTTATCAACAACCATCACAGCATAACCCGTGAACAAGTTGATTTCAGGTACACCCTGGAACTTGGTGTTGAGCGTAATTGTCCTAGGTTGCGTGTAAGTTGATCCTCGAGAGAACTCCTCGCCTGCTGTATCAACCTGTCCGTTCGCAGACGCAGCACTAAATCCTTGTGCACTAGATGCATAAGTTCGCATCTTCTTGCTGCGAGTGATTTCACCCTCAGAAACTGTTCCTCGACGTGTCGTAGGAGCTCGAGAAGCAAGCTCACGAAGACCCTTGTTGAAGGAAAGAACCTCTTCGTTCTTCGGATACCAATTCATACACTGCTTGTCGTTAAGCACTCGGCGAACGACAACTTCGGTACGAGGATCTGGCAGCAACATCGTAGGTCCGCGGACCATCTTGACCTGTCCCGTTGTTCGATCCATGACGTATCGAGCTTCACCGACAGGTACGGCAGTTGCAAAGTACTTCGAGTTTCCATCGTACTTGACGAGAGAGTGTTCAACACGCGGGAAGTAGATAGGAGTATCCTCACCAGTAATGAAGAGTTCCTCACCTTCCTTGTACGTCCTGCCGCCCTCAGTATACTCCTGGATAACCTTGACGTAGATACCTTGAATCTTGTTCAATTCAATTGGTCGATAGATCCTGGACGTAGTGTTGCCGCGACCTCTTTGAGTGTTGAAGCTCTCAGTAGGGCGTGGGAAAACCACCTGCGGACCGCGCTCAAAACGCTTGTTACCGTCCTCATCAATCAAGATGCAGTACTCAAGTCGCTCAAGAGTAAGTGCATCGCGAACGTAAGACTCAGATCCAGTCTCATCGACGAATGGAACAACCTCTACACCCGTTGGAGGAATATAGAATGAAACTTCGGTTCCCTTGATGATGAACTGGGCACCAACCGTGAGATCAACAGGAGCAGAAGACTGCTTGAGCACAGAACTATGAAGCTCTGGTCCATCTACAGTTGCAGCAGCATCATCATCTTTCTTAGCAGAGCTTTTTGCATTAGGAGCATTCTCGTCAGTCTTTACAGTCTTAATAACACCGCTGTTCCAGTTTTCCTTTGCAGCATTTTCGTCGTAGATACGAACCTGCAAATACTGGTTAGATCGAAGGTTGTGACCCTTAATGACCTTAGCGTGCTGGCGAGGCCAGAGTGCAAAGTTCGTAGGACCAGCAATGTTAATACGCTGCCCAATTAGCAACTCGCCCTTTACAACACTCTTTCCACCAGGTTCTGGATGAACGTAGGAAGAAGCATCTTGTGCAGGATTGTAAAGAACGCAGTAGTGTCCCTGTGGTGTCACTGGAGAAACACGAGCAGCCTCTTCGAGGGTGACCTCGACAAATCGGCCGATGCTAGTGTCCCAAGCAACAGGATGTTCCTGCCCTGTAACGTTAACAACTGTCGGACCAGTGTATACACGAACCATACCCGACGTAGTGTCACGGGTATATGCATACTCTCCAACAGAAAGAATTAGTTCTCTATCGCCAGCACGACCTCGTGGTCCGTGGCGCTCAAAATCAGTTTGACTCATATGTATCCTCTCTATTGACAGAAGAATTTTCCTTTCCAATTATTGGAAAGGTTTTACCTCTTGAAGGTAGTAATACTTTACTGCTTGATATTAAACTTTACAAATTTTGTTTACATCTAAAAGCAGTACTAATTTCTGGATCCTATCAATGCTTTTGCCACAGAAAAATAACTTTCTCTGTTCCAGGAAACACGAACGTAGGCATCAATCATGCTATCCATAGTATCAACGACAGGAAACTTTATATTGAGTTGCTGAATCATATCTGAAGCTGCTGATTTTTGCCTCTCAGAGGCTGCGTAAAGCAATTTCATAGGATCGATGCCTAATATATGAAGAGAAGAACGCAAATCCCTCAGTCCGTCGATTTCATACTTTACCATCTTACATTGCCAAGCAATTAGTCTTCCGACTTGGAATCTGTTCATGCCGTTGATTAAGAACGGAAGAAACCTCACACCTAGTGTAATGTGTCGTGCTTCATCAGCAATGTAGTAACTCAGAAGGTCAGTTAAGATCGGCTCAATATTAAGCTCGATTAGCTTCTGAAAGATTGTTATTGCGACGGGTTCGACCATCAATTGCATTCCCAATAGTTTTCTTGCAGTTGTCTTTGCATTGATTACTTCGTTTAAGCCTCTTTCTGCGCTGTTAGACAACAAAAGGCCTGCTGGTGGTTCATGTTCAAGGACGAGCTTTAAATAGTCTAACATGACATAGAAGTGGCGTGCCTCGTCGTGGGCCTGTGATGTTGCTGCGAGTTTAGCACCGAGGTCTTCTAACTCTTCTGCGAGTGCCGCAGATGTCTTCCATGCTGCAAGCTCACCCCAAAGAATCAAAGACAACACTCGAATAAGTGCTGCCTTCTTTATTGGATCAATTGTAGGGATGCCGTGCTTTTTGATTAGATCATCGAGAACTTCTTTGCCGTTCCATATTTTCGCTTGCCCACGATGGTAAACATTATGAAGAGCTTTCTCGGCGTGCTCTGCACCCTTTCCTTCTAAATCAAAGTGTACAATTTCAAATTCAAGGCCTTTCATAGTTATCCCCTTTGCAAGTATAACTATCTCGCTAGTAATGTATGGTAGCCGATGTGAGAATTGAACTCGACCGCAGCTTCTGTGTAAAAGAAGTATCACCACCAGGTGAACTATCGGCTAAAAAATGGTAGGCAGAACAGGATTCGAACCTGCAACCGTCTGGGTGTAAACCAGAAGCTCTCCCATTGAGCTATCCGCCTATAATGTGTAACGCTATTTATGAATTCTCATAAGTTAAATGGAGGTGCCAGAGAGATTCGAACTCTCACAAAGGGTTTTGCAGGCCCGATTCCACAGCCCGTGACTAGCACCAAATATTACTGAATTGTGATGTCCGTTTCGAAGCTCCATTCACCAGCTTCAAAAGTACCATGGACAGTAACCCATTCCCACTCATTGAAAGTTTGATCTGCAAACACTTCGGGATCTTTCTGTGTAAGTTCTCTAGTTAGTCGAGCAGCGTCTTGTGCTGGGATCTGCATGGCATTTAAGACTTCGTCAAAGCTTACGTTACTAGTAGTTCCCGACTCGCTCGTAAGTGTTCCAGTCATGCTATCAAAAGATTGTGTCGGGTCTCCGCCGCCTTCCCAGCGAAAACTTTTCGTAGAGAGTGCTGATGTGAGCTCTTCTTTGATGATCTGCTTAATTCGAGCTTTTGTAAGTGATACTTTCATGGTAATCTATCCAATTTCTGTCTATATCTATCTTCGATGTAAGATAATGTTCTGACTTTAAGAGGATTCACAAAGAAACCGTAATTGTCCGTTCACTTTCAGGCCTCTTTAAAAAAGCCTGTACTGTGGGGATCTTATTGAACAGCTATTACGCGCCGAACTTCAGGCCTGTTACACAGCTCTTTTTGTTACTTGATCTTGCTTCTTTGTGAAAATGGTACCCAGCCAGAGATTCGAACTCTGATCCATGTTCTTTTGAAAAACACCGCTCTGCCAATTGGCGCAGCTGGGCATGTATTAAATGGTGCCTCGAGAGAGATTCGAACTCTCACACCTTTCGGCACTGGTTCCTAAGACCAGCGTGTCTACCATTCCACCATCGAGGCATATTAGTTTTTGTACACTTTGATTTTATCGATTTTGACTTCATCAAAAACAAAGACTTCTTTTTCATCTTTGATTGATGACTCAAGCGTTTCTTTCCATCTTTCAACATAGTGAGATGTTATCTCTTCAATGTCAAGTAATTTTGACCAATCTATGATTGCATTATCAGGGTCGTAGATTCCCACTACGACGACACCAAATCGGTCTTCAATCAAGTCAGGGTCTGCGCCCCAACCTTGTTTTGTCGCAAAACGCTTTGCAACTTCTTCGCTTGTAGACCAAGACTTATCAACAGTTTTATCTGTTGTCTCTTGAGTCTGTAGCTTTACGACGTCTGACTTTGTAAGGTTTCTTATTCCCCTAAAGATCTTTTTTCCTTTGGGTGGTTTTACAAAGTCGTAAACGTCTTCACTTTTTTTGAGATTCTTCATTTGAGGAATGCTCATTTTTTTAATGTCTGAGAGATGATCAGTGATTTGCTTATAGATACGTGTTATCTCTTTATCACCAGATGATTCTAAAACGTATCTTACGTATTCTATTAAGATTCTTTTCATTTACTTCGTAGCCCTTTTCTATATAGGACTCTGTAATCTTAAATGGAGGAAGATGCGAGAATCGAACTCGCGCACGTTTACCGTGACCATTCCTTAGCAGGGAAGTACATTACCGCTCTGTCAATCTTCCTTTTAAAGTGGTGTCCCAGGACAGACTCGAACTGCCATCGCGAGGATCTTCAATCCTCCGTTCTACCGTTGGAACTACTGGGACGTAGTATTGTTGTTAAGTGGTGGAGAGTATGGGTATCGAACCCACCTCACGAAGATTGCAAATCTTCATCGCCTTGCCTTGGTACATGACTCCCCAATGATTTAAAGAATTTTACTGTTATTCCTTTATTTGTTCAAACTTTGTTAAAATGGTGCCGAGAGCGGGACTTGAACCCGCACGCCCTTCACGGAGCACAGCGGTCTAAGCGCTGCATGTCTACATTCCATCATCCCGGCAAAATGGTGGTTACTATCGGAATTGAACCGATCCCTCTAGTTTTTCAGACTAGCGCTCTGCACCTTGCGAGCTCAGTAACCAAAATGGCGGAAGCGGAGAGATTCGAACTCTCAAAGGTTTGACCCTCTACTTGTTTTCAAGACAAGCTCCTCAAGCCGGTCGGATCGCTTCCAAAAATGGTGGGTCGTCTAAGAATTGAACTTAGTCGGCACTGCAGGCTGGGGTTTTACAGACCCCCTCGGGAACCATCCCTCCGTACGACCCAAACTATATAAAATGGTGCCCATGACAGGACTTGAACCTGTACTCCTTTGCAAGAACTGTGCACTCAACGCAGCGTGTCTACATTCCACCACACGGGCATAAAATGGAGGAAGGTGCGAGAATCGAACTCGCGCTGGTATCAACCAGGCTCCGACTTTCCAAGCCGGCACATTACCACTCTGTCAACCTTCCAAATAGTCTTGTTAGCTTTCACTTAACGTATAACTTTTTTAACTTTTTTAATAAAATTGTGCTTTAACGTACTTATGCCTCGCAATTTAGTTACGAAGTGTACGTGCCCTTTTGTTACCTAGCGAATATGATTTAATTTTCTAAGCAGCAAACACAGGACAATTTAGTTATACGTCGACGAGAGTTACTAATCCAACAAGACTGAACAGTTTTCACATTTGTACTGTCCACAAGCCACGATTGTTGCAAATCAATGCAACTCAACTGCTTGCTTCTATGCGGAAACCTATTGGCTTCGCACAGCAAACTTATGATTCATTCATATAGAGATGTCAAAGATTTTGCACTTTATAAGTACATAGACATTTCACTTATTTTGTGAAATCTTGCGAGCTAACTTATCTTACTTGCCAGTCTTAGCTTTAGTTGCTAAATCGATACGAGCAAGGATAAGTAGCGTAGCACAACGAAACCGCAGCGCTACTGGAAGTAAGTCGTAACGAGTACGCATCCAGGAAGCTTAGTATCTCTGACTTGATACTGCGAATGTTGTGTAGCATGATTTTCTCTTGTTTAGAGGTGATTGATTTCCCCTCTTGATACTAATACTATATCCCGTATTTTTTTGATTTTACACAATTATTTTTTTATTTTTCTCTTAGGTTCTTGATTTGCTCTAACAATTTAGCTTCTTCGACAGCAGTTTCTTGATTTGTGTCAACGCTGTTGTCAATTTTTACTTGAACGATGTGATTTCCAATCCTTCCGTCTGGGTGCTTTACGCCCATAGACTTTACAATCATATTTGTTGATTTAGAAAGATTTTTGGGAATCTTCATACTAATTGGGCCTTGAATTGTTTCGATTCTTTCTTTTGTGCCGAGAGCAGCGTCAAAGTATCTGATTGTTAGGTTGCTATAAATGTCTAGGTCGTCTCTCGTAAACTCTGGATGGGAGGTTGCTCTAACTGTGATAAAGAGACGACCTCGACTTCCATCTCTACCAGGGCCGCCCTTGTTATCCATGTAGTAGAGTTTTTTGTCTTTCGTGGCAGGTGGCACTTTGATTTCAAGGTGTTCTTTCTCTTTGCTCATGCCGAAGCCCGAACATTTAGCGCAAACTTCTACAGTATGACCGAGGCCTTTACAATTTTCACATTGTTTCCAGACAGGATACTCGACACTTTTTTTAACGCCTTGAATAGCCTCCATGAACGAAACAATAAGAGTAACATTTACGTCAAATCCTCTTGAGGGTGCAAAAGGTGAATGCGTAGTCACATTTGCTGATTGATAGAGTTTAAAATCGTACGCTTTTCGCTTATCTTTGTTGTTTAAGGTTTCATATGCCACTTGAATCTTAACAAAGGTAGATTGTGCCTCTTCTGAGTTGTTGTGATCTGGATGGAACTTTTTTGCTAATCTTCTGTAAGCTTTTTTAATGTCGCCTTGACTACAATCTTTTGATAGATTTAGTGTGTCGTAATGTGTCGATGTCATGTTTACTTCTTAGCGATCGTTGAAGATGACATTTTCATTAAATAATGCTTGACGGCGCGCTTCCTCCGGAGAAAAATGCTCTCTGACTTGGGTTTTTCTCCGGGTTTGTGAAGCAAACTGCTTGTATTCTTAAAGGGGCTTTCCTTCCATTTTTTTCGCCAGATCTTTCTAAACTTGCGTCTAGCTTTTGTTCTTTCCGTTTTAGATAGAGAAGACATTGCGTTTTTAAAATCTTGACTATTATCAAAAAATGGAACTATGCCTTCTTCTAGCGCAGCCATCATTAATTGAATCTGCTTTTTTGAAATACCATCGCCCGACATAATTCCTCCTCTTTTAGACTATAACACGACTTAGCAGAAATTACATCAGTTCAATGATAATTCTCCAAATATAGTCTGGGTCCACATCTTTCTTGTCGAGTTTAAGTGCTAGAGTACATTGCTCATTGACATCACTAGAATTAAATGTGCTCCAGTCGTATTGACTAGCTCCGTCGGGTAAACTCTTTCGAGTTCTAGCATTTCTAAGTGCATCGTCAAATTTTTCAAACGAACTTGAAGAAAGATTGCTTTTTTCACCGCTTGTACGAGACTCTTGCCAACTACTAACCTTATAGTTAAATTCAGTTTTCATTCTCATTTTTTCACCCCTTGACACAAAGGACTTGCTTTAAAGTATGAACGATCTCTACGAGATCTTTTTGTGCTGCCATTACATCATCAATCTCTTTGTATGCTGCAGGTGTCTCGTCGATAACACTCTTATCCTTCTTGCATTCAACACCCTCAGTTGCATCACGGTGCATCTTTAGTGTGAAGGTCTTGCGTGCTTCACCTCTAGACATTTTTCTTCCTGCTCCGTGGCTACAAGAATCGAAAGATTCCTTGTTACCCAATCCACGAACGACGTAAGACTTATCTCCCATCGAGCCAGGAATGATACCGAGCTTACCCTTTGCAGCACACACAGCACCCTTTCTTGTCAAGATCACATTCTTTCCGAAGTGCTTTTCACGGGAGATGTAGTTGTGGTGGCAGTTAACTGCAGTCAAGGATGCATTGAACTTACGCTTAAGTACCTTCTTCATTGCCGCTATGACCTGATCCATCATCAGTTCACGGTTGACTCTAGCATAGTTCTGTGCCCATTCAACAGCCTCAACGTAATCGTTGAAGTGTGCAGTACCTTCAGGCAAATATGCAAGATTCTCGTCCTTCAAGTTGATGAAGTGACGTCTCATATCTTCCTTGGCAAGTCGGATAAAGTAGCTACCAATTTTGTTTCCAATACCACGTGAGCCTGAGTGGAGCATGACCCAGACTCTGTTACTCTCGTCGAGGCAAACTTCGATGAAGTGATTCCCAGTTCCCAACGTTCCTAGGTGACGGAATGTATTACCGCCTGCAACTTTAGGATGCTTAGCAACGATGCTATTAAACGTTACTTCAAGTTCAGACCACGCATTCGCCTGTGCTACTGGGATCTTGTTCTCATCCCAACCGCCCTTATCATACTTTCCTCCATTGTTTGTCCTGCCGTGTGGAACAGCAGCTTCAATAGCAGTACGCATTGCTTTCAAACTAGAAGGCAGATCCTCAGCAGTTAGATCAGTCATTGCTGCACACATGCCGCATCCGATGTCAACTCCAACTGCGGCAGGAATTACTGCTCCGACAGTCGGAATGACGCTACCAACAGTAGCTCCCATACCCCAGTGAACGTCAGGCATAGCTGCAATCCACTTGTGAATGAAAGGCATTTCTGCAGCATTAATTAGCTGTTGCTTTGCAGCATCTTCAACAGGGACACCTTTTGTCCACATCTTGATTAGACCCTTCTCAGTCTTTAAAATTTCATAGTTTGATTTGTTCTTGCTGTTTGACATAATTTACCTCGCGATTGATCTTTCCTTAGATCAGTCACGTTAATTTGTTCAAGCATGTTTTGCCTGACTCTATTCTATCTCATCTGCAATCAATTTGCACTACATTTTTGAATGAAGTTTTGTTATTTCTTCATTGAGTGAAATCAAGTCCTCTTCAAGGTCTGAGATCCTCTCATTTAGTGATTGATTTTCTTGTTCGAGCTCTGAAAAGGATAGGATCTTGTCGAGCTTGTTTTCATCAATAGATAGTAGTTTAAATAGAATCTTAGTTGCTTTTTCTACTTTTGATAGTCGACTCATAAAGTCTACGTCTTGTCCAGGATACCACATAAATGCCATGGCTGGGCTCCAAATTATGATTTGGTTTGAGTGATCTGCTCAAGAGAAGTTGTCTCTTTGTATTTTGTCGCTGATTGTTCGTGCCCAGTGTTTAGCTTCTTCTTCACTTGGCAACCCTTTAGTCTCAGTCTCGCCAGTAGAAAGATTTTCTACAGTCGTCAAATACTGATCATTCTGAATGTCGAAAATGATTGTAATTCGAGATTCTTCTGATATCCATGGGTAGTGATCAACGCGTTCACCGCGCCTGAGGTTTCTGGCAATTTCTTCTCTTAGAAACGTTCTAAGGAGCTTTATGGAGTGTGACATTGTCTATAAATAGGTAAGTCTAGACATTGTATATTTTCTTCACAAAGTTATTCGTGTCTACCTTAGAGGTTCTCAATCTCATTTAAGATCTTGTCAGTTTTTAAGTGATCTTGAAAGTCAATCTTTTTGAGATTTTCTTTTAAGTCGATGAATGACTGTGCTGTATCCTTTATGACACATTCTGTGCTACCAAAGACAGTCATTAAATCAGCAGACATTTTTGAAATCTGTCGACATAATGCTGCAAATCTTTCGTCCATGTTTGGCGTACCTTCACCCATATCAATCAGTTTGATATCTGTGTCTAATGCAATATATACGGTTCCAGATTTGTGATGCAGCATTTTGCATATAGAACCTCTAGATGATTTCAATATCTTTTTTGAAATCTTGTCAACAGTCAGCTTCTTAAATGGATGTGTTTCTAAAACAGTAGAAGGACCTTCATACGACAGTGATTTTATCCAGGGTGTACTTTCTTTACTAAGATATTCAAGTGTACCTTTGTCAAAGAAAGTAAGATCGATTTTGTCGTTCTTCAATATTTCTCTAAAGTCTTTGCTTTTAGGTACTGTAAAATCACTGGCGACGACAAGGTCACCCTTGTAAAAAAGTGACCTTGTCGATTCTGACATTACACTGCCTCATCCAAAGCATTGATTACTGCATCAACAAGATCCTCATCCATTTTTGCTCTAATCTTAAGAATTCTAATGGCCGCTTTTACTGCCTTAATGTCGATCTGCTCTTTGTAATCGGCATCAATCTCCTTTCTATCGTCCCTGAGAAGGGCCATTTCATTTTCATTTTCTTTTACCTTGCTAACATACTCTCTAATGAGTTTATTTTGCATTTGGGATCTCCTTTTTGTTGGTCCACTTCTTATATTCTACAATCCTTCTCGGTTTTTCATCTTTTTCTGTCGGGCGATACCATGTTTTTGCACACTTTTTAGTACAGAATGTATCAAAGTGATGTGGTGGTAGCCATCCAGTTTCATTTATGACGACGAAAACCTTGAGAGAACTATTTGAATGACAACAGGCACATGAAGCCTCCAGGATCGGAGGCTCTTCAGGTAAACCTGGCTTTTCTGTCGAGAATTTAATCTCAATGTTTTTCTTTCTTCTTCCCATAAATCATAATATCCCATTCAGATCTGATTTACAATAAAATTATTTTTTAAACAATACACGTACTATGTGAATAATTGTTTGTATGAAGAAATAAAAAAATACGCGCGCCTTGCGCAAGTAAGATCTAAATATATTAACATAGAAGATTATTACGCTAATAATCTGTATAGTGTATTTCATACCGAAAATTCCTATGTGATCTGTTATAAATATTGATCAGTGCACTATATAGTTACAAATAGCTTATCTTCAAGGAGAAGAACATGGACGTGTATACGCTAGGACAGGATATCAGAGTTAAGGCATCGGGCGGAGACGCAATGATCGTAAACCCCTCTAACATGGAGGTTCTATCTAACGACTATGCGACAGATAGCTGGCTAAGACTTCAGGCTGGACAACAGCTAATGTTATCAGGAATGTACAACAATGATGTATTCCTAGTAGTAGTTGAGTCATCAGAAGACTTTGCTAATACAGAAGGGACTTTCGGAATCGTTCTACGAAAGGCGTCTTGGAACAAAGTACTAGAGGCCTCAGTAGTCGGGTAATCTTAAGCACATAGTTTAGAAGACATTTTAGACATGACAAGGTTAATAGCTTTGTCATGTTTTTTAGCGTAAGCAGAAAGTTCACTCACACTCAATCCTATGAATTTCTGAAAGCCGTCAGTTATTTCGACAATCTTATCAGAGACTACTAATGCACCTGACGGCACACCAAACTCTGCAGGCGTGATTGAATAGAGTTCCATACTGCTTTCGCATAATTGACACGGAAGAGACTTCGGTGGCTTTTTAAAGTCACCACTTGCTTCAAAAGTTGAATTACAGTATGGACATGACACATTATGCATTAAAGTAGCTCCTAATCTTCATTCTGACGTATCTAGAATGTCTGTGAAATGCTTTTGGTGCTTGTAGCAATAAAACATGTGGCAACGAATTTAAAAACTTCTAAGATACCACACAATCTAATTAATATCGTTATCAACTGGAACATTGTACGTAAGAAGTCCGGCATTGTGACACCTTAAAACTTCATCCGACACGACATTCCTTGGGTACAAAAACTCTACATGATTAAGACCTTCACAATAGAAGACCCATCGTTGCTCTTTGATCATTGGCACATTGTTTCTAAATGGAACTGCAGCATACCTGTAAATGACAAGGGTTTTACCCTCTACTTCTTTGCACTTAATTGCGACGGCATTTCCGTGTCTTGTTTTAATCCAGCATCCCGGTTCAATCTTGGACATGTTATCAATCCTCTTCTGAGTTTGTGAATGATGCAATTTTTATTATACAGACCATGATGGTGGGTATGATCATTAATGTGTATTGACCAGAGAAAAAATGGGTCCCGAATGCTACAAGCATCAAGATGGCCAAAACAACGCTAGACATTTTGCGTGTACTGACTGGAAGCATACCAAAAGCACATACAATTTCAATGATACCCACAATCTGCATAACAGGGTCGAAATAGCCCCATTGTGCAAATTGAACTGCAAGACTCGGAAATGAGTTAAACTTGAGTGCACCCATAATTGCAAATGTAATAGAAGCGAAAAACATGCAGAACATTGCTAGTCTTTCTTTTTCCACTACATCTCCAACGATTAATTGTAACAACATGATGAAGGATTTACAATAAACTTTTCACTTTCTTGACGAAATCATCTGTTTTAAGACATTCCGCAAGAAAGCTTCAGACATGTTGTCTGTTGTGTTTAAGTAAGCTTCTACTTCTGCTTTGTCAAGTGCCTTTCCAAGCTCGCCACCCTTGATGCCTTGTGCCATAAGATCTTTTGCACTTGACGCAGGCGGGCTTTCTGCAAAACTAACAAACTTACGGGCATCAGACGGGCTGAGAGAAGAAGATGGCGAATTGTTTGAAAAATCGATCACGTCCTGGCTCGAAAGCTTGTACTTCTTTCCAAACTTGATGTATTCTTTCTTTAAGTTCACAACATTATTGATGTCAATTGAGCTTAATCGGATCAAGAAAGAAACGATGTCACCAACTGAATTCTTAAATCGCATTCTCTTCAACGTCTTCAGGGTGGCTGACGGATCATTAGCTGACAACATTGTAGCAATTTGAACCTCAATACTTCCACCTAGAGAAATTCCACTCTCAGGACCCAGAACCCTCAGCCCAGGAAATATTTGGTCAGTTACAGAAAGTTCAACTGCCCAATCAATGTACTCTAGCGGATCTACTGCGGTGAGAATGCCCTTTACAAACTCATCTTGAATTCGGTCAGGAGACACACCCTTTAGGCCGCTCTTTGCTACCTGAGTAACAGCGTCTTCGGTCTCTTGATCAAGTCTTGATCCCATTCTCGCAGCAAATCTTATCGCTCGTAGCACACGAAGTGGATCTTCATTAAATCTTTCAATGGGATTGCCTACTGCACGAATCACTCTGTTTTTGATGTCTTCAATGCCACCTACGAGGTCAACAATTTCTTTCTCATCAATATCGTAAAAAAGTGCGTTAACTGTGAGATCTCTTCTTTTAACATCGTCTTCGATAGAGGCCCACCTAACTTCGTCAGGACGCCTACCAGATCCAATATCTTCACGGAATGTAGCGATCTCGTACTCGTTACCTTCGTCAGTCCAAACACGAACAACACCAAAGTCCTTGCCTGTTAGATCGATCTTAAAGTTGAGATTTGACAGCACTTCAATTACACGGTCGGGTGTAAGATCAGTTGCAAGGTCATAGTCCTTTGGCGTTTTGTTCAGAAGTGTATCCCTAACAGCGCCACCAACTACAAAGAGGTCGCCGTATCTTTTAATTACATTGTGGATCGCAATGAGATCTTCTGGTAGATCCATTGACATGGGCCTTCGAATCTCTTCACTCTCTTTGATCATAGAACTCATTTTTGACTCTTTAAGATCGAGGATGTCTTGATAGTTACAATTTGCAATCTTTTGAAACCTTTCCACTGGGTGCCCAACGCCTTCGACTCCATAAAAATCAGCAGCATTTTCAAATGAACTTAAGTGATGATGCCTATCATCCCAAAAGTGAGCTTCTGATATCACTGGATGTTGTGCAAGGATCTTTTTAATCTGTGACACCTTAAAGGATTCTGTGTCATTGGTCGTTTTCAAGTATACAGCGTCAAAATTAAGACCAGCTTGATGCAAAAGTTCAGCAACTCTGTATCTAATTGCGGCATTTGAGTTCGGCCTCCCAGTCATTAACACACAGAGAATGTTAGGATCAGCAATTGATTGCTTAGCCAAAGCAACAATCTCAGTATTCCACCAATCCTTACTCGGAACTTCAGGAACACAAGGCTCAGATAAAGAAGCTGGGTAAGTCCACCAGCGACCAGGACCTTTATGTGCAGGCCAATCTGTTGGGTAAGTTGGACTTCCGAAAAGTGTTCCATCGAAGTCAAAAACATGAAGTATTAGTGTCATCTTGGTATCTCTGTAATTGATCCGCAAATATCAACAGGATCGATTGTCTCAAAGTCGCTTAATAGAAAATCATTTGAGTCTCTAGGTTTCGCGTCTAATTCTGGGTTGATTGCAATTGTAACGTGAGGAAAGTTAGGTCCCTTCATCGGGACTGGAAAGTTTGACGTATCAACAAAAGCCGTGATTATTTTATCATTTCGAGCGATCTTAGTTACTTTCAAACACTCATCGGCGCCGAGCCACCTAGGAGGAGTTCTAAAACTCTTTCCCTGCTCAACGGGAGAAATGATGGTCATATGATGGCTATTAACTTTCCATCCTTGCGGCGCGAGAGACGCTAATTTGCTTTGAGAATCTTCGTCTAGAACAAATGCTGTATAGTAGATCGACTTATCAGGGTTTAAGGTCATTTCCCTCAATAGTGCTCTTACTACTTCTCTAACTAAACTAGACATTAATCTAACCCTAGGCAAAAATGAACTCTTTCTCTAGCCCGATCTATTGCAGCTGATTTGCACGAAGAGCCTAAGTCATAAACAGCTATGTGATCTTCGATGCCTATAATGTGACCATACTCATGGCACAAAATACCAAAAGCGTCAGGTTGTACCGCGGCGATCATTAGATTTGCTTCTTCACAGTATGTATTTTCTTCTGTGACTTCTCTATTAAATTTTTCATAATTCTCTGTAATGAAAATCCAAAACTCAGTTGAAGAGTAAATTCTGATCGTACCTCTCCAAGGTTGTGCGTCAGCGATTCGTGTCCACTTTTCGCCAGAGCCTGAATGGCCAGTTATTACTTGATTGTCAACAGCTCGAACTTCTACACGTCCAAACCCATCTCTGATATGGTTTAGATGACTGCGGTCTAAACCGTTGGGAAGATAAAACTCAATGTCTGACATACTCACTGAGAACCAGTCTTCAAAATCAGAAACAATGGAGACTTCTACGACATTGAGTGCTCTTGTTCCGGGTTGTTGAAGCGAGAAGATATACATGCACATCACAATAGCGACACAGATTGTTGTAGCCTTGAGGACCCTAGTAGAATGTGCATTTTTTCTACGTATCTTTGTCATTGCACAATCTTCCTAGAAATCAAAAAGTTCTTTTATGCTTCCCGGGCACACGAGATCATCTTCTTCTTCTAATTCATCATCATCATCGACGTCCTGAAATGGTGCTTTGCCTAAGAGTCCATGTTGTGGACCGCCACTTTGATTGATTGTCTTACTCATTCCTCGGCCAAAAACACCATGCTCATAAAACTGCTTTGAGTAAATTCGTTTTGTATGCTCTCTTAGCAGTCTTTTGTCCATTCTATATCTTGCCATATGATTCTCTCTATAGAATACATATCAAAGGACCGGAGATTTAGTCGCTTTCAAATTTTATCACACAGGCAAATTTTTTGCACAGCATATTGCGTTCACAAGCTGACGTTGCAGATGGAACATCTGCACCGCAGATGTTTCCTCTCAACGCTATTTCTTCCATTTTGTGTTTCCATTGACATCAAGCACAATAGTCACATGTGACCAGAGTGATTTTTCGATCTTAAAGCGGTAGTCGGGAACTTCAATGACACTACAAGATATGCTCGACAGTAAGTGAACTAGGCATAATGCTCGAGCAGTCGGTCCAAACGGCGATCCTTTAACATTAGTCTCAGTAATTTTACTGACCATAAATGAGGAAACAATTTGCAGTTTTTCACCATTCCAGTCTGTAACCTCCGAGACAATTAGTGCATCTCCTCTGCAAATAGGGATATTGTCAAAAGTGCCTAATCGTATCGAATCCACTTTGTGCTCCCATTTTTGTCGACAACACACATGACTTTGCATCCAAAATTATAACCCCTTGCCAAAACATAATCATACACTTCAATACAGCGTTTTGCGTGAGAGTCTATAAGCGATATTATAGCAAAATTGTCTTTGTCATGGCTCATGCCTATAAACTTCGTAATTTTTGTAACAATGTAAGCATTTGTACACCGAAAGTCTTTTTCTTGTTTGCTTTTTTTGCCATTAACAATGATAAGATCGCCTAAGACTAATTTGACTCTGTTGCTGACAGCTTTAGGAGGCTTAGTCTTAGGCGTACATCGCAAAAATTCAACAGGCAGGACTCTTAATTGTACTTGATTGAAAGACTCAAAGTACATATCATTACTTCCCATTTGATCTATTCCACTTCAATTTCCCACTGCATCTTGCGATTGACTGCAGTCATAAGTTTTGTTGTTTGACTGTAAAGAATGTCTAGTGAATGAACAATGATTTTTGAACTCACTATTCTCTACTTGGAGTTGATAAAAAACAGAATGTTCGTAGGTAGGCAGTATCGCTTACCATCTGCACACAGCACCCAAGTGTGTTCAAATGGTGGAAATGAACCTGGGGCTTCGCGATGCTTAAGAGTGATTCCAAAAGTTTTGTGTAGAAACGAAAGTGTACTCGGAATTGAAATATGTACACCGTATCTCGGCCCACACTCTTTGGTTCCAAATTTATTTTCACTTTCTTCTTGGTGAAATCGCTTTTTTGACTTTTTGTCGTCAAAAAGATTTTTTAGGCCCACACCGTTGATGTAAACTATTAGTCCTTCACCAAGCGCGTGACTTGGAAGGTCGTAAAAATCACTTCCAAGCAATTCGAGGTCAGCTAAAGTTAAAGTTGACACAGGAGTTGCATCACAATTACTCATATTGTCAATTCCAGGAAGGACAGAAAAACCATAAATATTCATGGTCTTATCTTTTAGCTCCGCTAGAAAAGACTCGCTATACATTTCATCGTCAGTGTAAGCAACCAGTCTTTTCTCTTCTTCTGACAACAGATGTGACATGAAAAATCCTATACTTACAACATTACTGCATGAAGTATAAAATTACAAAAATACTATACAAAAAACAGAATTGATGAATACAGGACAATAATGATCACAAGCAACACCATACACATCGTAAAGAATAGTTGTTGCTCGTAAGTCATTTGATCACAAAATCATGCGATAAGAAACGTAACCTTCTGTAGTATCTTCGTCGAGGGCAGCATCTTTAACTAGTTGTGCTAAAGCAGTGTAAATAGCACTTTCTGGATGCTGATCCGACATTGAGCCGGCCTCTGCCCAGTCATATGCAAACTCAACGATCTCATCACGGGAGACTACTTGATCGGCTTTTTCAATGTACCCTTCCGCAGGGTCAAAAATCGATAAAATAACTTTCTTTAGATTGTCGATCATGTCAAGATATGTGCTACGATAGGAGTCAAAGTCCACGACTTCACCCTCATTCATAACTCTAGCAAGCTCTTCCTTGATAATCTTTCTAATTGTGGATTTCTTAACTTGTGTTTTCATGACTGGGTATCCTCTTTAGCGTCGTTTTGCTAGGTGTTGTTTAATAACTCTCATCGCTTCGTCTTGCCTATTGATTGATACATGAGCAAATGCCTTTCGTGCCACATTCTCTGGTATTGAGCGATCCTCATACATTCTTAAAATACGAACGCAAAGTAGCTTGTCATTCTCCATTGCACTTAAGAAGTTGGCTTCACCCAAAGAGTGAACCAAGATGTGTGTTCGCTTCTTGTCTTCGAATTGTTTTAAGATTGGAAAATCATCGTAAAGTGTCCGCATTAACGAAACAGGCTTATCCTCTCCAGATAGCCAATCCAGAATGCCTTCTCTTTGAAGTTCCTCTCGGATGATTTTAACGAGCTTGGCTTTTTTGATTTTCATTTTGAGCTACTTCCGCGATTTAGCATTACAGTTCTATATATGCACAATCTATGTCAAGTAAACAGTAAAGGCGTCCAAAGGTCAAGCCATCTCGCCCATCATTTGGTAGCTTCTCATGAATCTGGTATGTATCTAGATGGTTTTTTGTTCTAAAAACCAGTGGATACCAATCAAAAAAAAGAAAAGCCCAGGAGGGGCTTTTGGAGCACATATGTGCAGAAGGTTCTTGTGCTTAGAAAGGTTTAGAGTTCGTCGTTTTTGACTCTCTCCAGTCATCAAACCTCTGATGAAATCAGCTGTAATATCTCTCGGACTTCATATTTCAATTCTCCTTACTTGCTTTTTTGTATCTGCAAATGAAGTATAAGACTGCCTTTGCCTTTGATCACTCTATGCCACATTGCAGGTTCTATGTAAATAACGTCACCTCGTGATAAGTCAATAGGTAATTCATTGTCACTTTGAAACTGCCATCCATCGGATTGAATAACAGTCAAAATTCTGCACTCACGATCTCGATGCCAAATCAAGTCGTCCTTGTCAGTTGTCTCAGAGAACTCTCTAATAACTTGACGTTCGCTTAGTGACTCACAGAACACTGTCTCTTCAAATGGTATATCATCTATTACGCTTGTAGACACGTCAGTAACAGAAAATGTATTTGCTAACATTTACCACCATCCCGGAACGTTTCTACCAAAGAACTTTGTGGCTCTGCACGACCAGTATCCAGCCTTCGTTCTGTCCTTCTTGTCCGCGCAGTTGTGTCTCGCTCCGTAGCTCTTGCGTCGCTTCTTGTGCTCCTCGCTGTCGCCCATCGCATCCGACATTTCAGAGCCAAATTTTACCTTGATGACATTACCTTTGTCATTTTTAACATAGACGTAGGCTTTTCCAGAACCACCGCCTCTTTTTGGCTTGCCAAGCTCAACCTTTTTGCCTTTGTACTCTGCTTCGTTTAATTCGCTGTTTCGTTCAGAGTTTTGATTTTCAAGCAGCGGCCAATCCAGAGGTACACGCTGTCCTCTATACATGCCCCAGTTTCCCAAATCTGTCTCGAGGAGTTCGACCTCATTGGGATTTGCTTGGTACTCGTTATTTTCCCATAGATTTCTAACTTCTCTAAACAGTGCAAAAAACTTTCCCGAACCGGGCCGGTAAATATTGTTATCAACAGAAAGCTCATTGATTAAATGATAGCGTAAGCCTTCTGACAAGTTTTTTGGGTTTTGATCGTTGAGTATCTTGTGTTCTGTCTCAATTTCTTCTCTAATAATTGCCAAGAGCTTTCTAGCTGCTATCTGCATTATTTACCATCCTTGTCTACAATTCATAAATATGCATCAAGATTGATAACCAACAAGTATTATAGCGACAGCGCTGTCGTAGTAATATCGTCTAGTGACAAATCATCAATCACATTCTTTCATTACTTGAGATCATTGGTCATACTCCAGGAAGAATCTTTTCTAGTGTCAGGTTCAAAAAGTCAAAGTTCCGAAAACGGCCTGGCAGATCTTCTGTATCTCTAACGTCTTGCGGTGTGTTAAACGCAACAGTGTTCTCTAGGTTATTTTTAAGACCAGGCATGACAAATATTTCTTCATTCCAAGCGGCGAGAAAAGTTCCGTAGAACGACAAAGTGATCGCAACGTTATTGTATGAAAACACTCGCTTAAATATGGAGGTCAAGATCATAGACACTAGATGTGTGTCCTCATCGTTGTGCTTAAAGATCAATGTGTCGCCCACAGATATTCTCTGGAGAATATGCTTATTACAGCTGTATTTTTTTCGCTCACGCCAGAAGCAGAAAAGAAGACCTCAATAGCGCCTAAGCTATTGGATCTTCTACTTCTTGAGTGTGTTGACAAAAATGTATTTTTGATCTTATAAGACATGCCCAAATTTTACAGCAATGGCACGAATTGTATCAACCAACGTCTAGATCAAAGATTAGAGCGCAGGAACGTGGAAATTGACACGCTCATAGCCCATTTCTTCGACAGATGCAAGCGCCTGCTTAAACGTAAGAGTTCTTGCAGCTTGACGATCGTGACCAGAAAGCCAAACAGCAGGTATTCCATCCTGGGGTATAATCACAATTGTGCCATTGTTGACAGCGTAAGTACCCGGAGTTTCGTCCTTAAGCATCGCAATAGACTCGTCTTGGTCCGGAAAACGATCTAGACGAGTAAATCCCGTAGGCACAGAAACCTCAGACAATACACGCTGGAGTTCTTCTCTAATAATCTGCTGAATTCTGGTCTTCTTGAGCTGCATTTGTATTTCCTCACGATGTTAGTACTATATATGTTACAACATAAGCTAGTTAAGCTATGAAGCTATTTGTGTGATAACACTTGACATCAATAAATAAGACAAGATAAAAGCATCAACATTCTCTCCTGTTGTAACAATCAAAAACACGTCTTTCGACATCAGGTCGTACGTAAGCGGAAAACTCGGATACATTCGACAACCAGTCCTCAACCCAATTTTCAGAACAATGCCCCATTGTTTTGATTTATCAGCTGGTCTCATTAGGTTTCTAACCTGTATTAAATCTCCGGCTCTTATAGACCCACTATTGTTATGCACAACGTCCAGCTGTCGATATTGAGTATGTAACCAATCAAACCACTCACCATTGTGTTCGATTTTCGTCATTGTGCACCGATGTGCCCTTTAAAACCGACGTGATAGGGCACATTTATTTCGACACAATTCGTAGGGAACGAAACTTTCCCGGCCAGCGTAAAAAATATGATCTGGCTCGTGCGTACACTCAAAGCACGAAAAGAAATCAATGAGATTGGTTCTAGTGTACTGAGGCTCTCATCTGATGTAGCATCCGCTAAAACATCCGTTCTTCTCATCTCAAGCACCATAAGCCAGTTTGGTTCATAGCCAAACATCGACAGAAAGTCGAAATTCCAGGAGGTAATAGTATTTGTTGTAAAGAGGTTTTTTGCATCATATTTTACTGGCCACTCGGAAATTCTAAACATCGCATCGAAAACGAGCGGAAAAACTATTTGAAGCAAATCACCCTTATTGACCTGAACTAAACGTCGATCTCTGGGCGCAATATTGTACATTGTGTTGCCTTTTTCGACGCTCTTAGGCTCTTGAATCAGGATCGAGTCAAGCGAGTTTGTGACAAGGTCAATCATTTCGACACCACTTCGAGATCAACCAGTTCGACGACAAAAAACATGTCCCGCTTTCCAAATTGACTGACAAAAGTGACAAACAGGTTTCGATTCATCTCGTCTAGTGTGAGAGGTGGGTCGGGATAGCGACAATGGGTCTTCACTCCGATCTCACACACAATACCAAGCCCAGCAGGCTTGAGAAGGTTCCAGTTGTACACAAAACGTATGAGGTCTCCGGGTTTAACCTCTTCACCGAACAAATATGCTGACTCGACATGGAGACAGTCATCAGTCAGCATGAACAACATCCAGGACACGCAAGTGATGCGTAAACAATTTGACGCGCGTATCTGCTTCCGGGAGATGCCCCGCAGTCAATATCTGGATAAGCTCAACGTTGAACACCGATCGACCATTACTGGCCATGCCGTTGAAGTAACTCAATCCAAACGAGTCAGCGTCAATCCCGGTGCAATGCTTTTGACAACCGAGCATGATACCCGAGATTTGGCGTCGCTCCTCGAGGACTTCCGGGAGACGCTGCTGATCAGACATGCTAGCCGGATAAAATTTCTGCTTGACGATCTCAAACCTGACAAAATCTCCGACACTGATTTTTTCAAACTCAGCCTGGTGCCGACCCAACGCATCAGATGGCCACTCAGAATCAACATGACGTGTGGCCGCGCTGGAGCGAACAATCAAGCAGAATTGATCTGAACGTTGTCTCATTTTTGACCTCCATTTTCCGAAGACTTGATGACATGGGCTACTCGAAGATATGCATTGTTCCAGGTCACCCGATGTTTGCTGCCAAGAAGGAGTCTAAGATTGTATTCGCCATTTTCGGATTTGGCAATCTTGGGATTGAGATTGAGATCGGGATTGTCATATTCAAATGAAAGAAAAATGCTGTGCACAATTCCCCATTGAAAATTCAGCAGTCTTAGGCCTGCTGAATCTATCTGTCCTTTCTTAGCATTTCTAACAGCATTGTCCCACAGAGGGTCGTAGTACACGAAGTAGATCACATCACCTTTCTCGACAACTGCCAGCTCATCAAGGTACGCATTTTTTGCACCCACAGTCTTTGTTAGACTTTCATCAACCAGCCTGAACTGAACTGCGGCTTTGGGCGAAGTTTGTGTCATGTCAAGTCTGTTCCATGAAAGAATAGAACTTCGTCCTCTCTGTAACCATCGCACTTCACCATGTCTCCTTGCCGGAGAGAGAGGATGGGGTTGAACGTAAAGTCCCGCTACATGTCAGAAAAGAATACACTGGTGGGTGTGGGTGAGATAAGTCGAATTTCGATACTATTCTGCTACTATTACTAATAACTTTAACTCTCTGCATCACTCAACCCCAGACGTTGTGATTACTTTTGCAATGACAATATTTCTCAGGTATTTTCCGTCTATAATACCTGAGTTAGCGCTGACAAGTCGAGCAAAAGAGTAGGTAGCGACGATTGGATTTGAAATTAATGTGCTAGGCACCGCTGGGGGCATCCGTGGCCCCCGGTTCCACCACGGCAAAAATACTGCTGTTAAGATACCCCAACTAAACGCAGCTGACTTGTTGATGTCGACAATATAATCCGATCTCGATTTGTTACGCTCTTTTATAGTGTAATAACTTGCTGTGTTTGCATAGTAAATTAAGTCTCCGACGAAAATACCAATTGCATTCGAGTGCTCTGGATCTTGATTAGTCTTCACATCACTCCATGTTTGAATGTCGTCGTCTGGAAATATAACTCTGCGCTTAAAACCGATAAATTCGACGTTTGCAGTCTTTGAACTCATGATCTACTCTGCGGTACATGTGTCTTGATCAGCATATTGCCAAGCCTTTTAATGCTTTTTTTGCCGGTGACACTGTTGACAAAGATAATATGTTTGTGCTGTTTGTCCTGCGTGATCAGGTCAGTGAGCCTGCTGTTCCGAACAATTACACTGTGGACAATTCCCCAAGTTAGGACGGCTGAATCTAGACCATGGTAGATGAAGTCACGAAACCCGATGAACTCGATCATGTCTCCCACAAAAATCCGAGGGAAATTATCATCACCAGGACATGACCCACCGCGTATTAAGTCGTCGAACTGTTTTTCGCTGCGAGTAAGCACAGTAAACTGATCCTTTTTCCAAAGTTCTGGCGCAATCACATGTGCAACGAAAGAGTCAGTCAGCATTCCGTATCCTGTCCTAAAGCTTGAGAAGGTGTAAAGTGTACTCCTACAATCATTATATTGCAAAAGTAAAAAGTGTTCAAATTTTTCTCGAAGAAATTTTTTGAGTTAAGCTCTAATGGAAAGTCGACTTGCGCAGAAAAAAGCCAAAGCCAAAGTGATTCAAAAAATTCTGTGCTGTGTGAGGGGGTCAGGGTCCCCACCACGCGCCCAGCAGCCCCCAGTGAGGTGGTATAGGCCCTGGAGCGCCCCTACCCTTTCGCAGGGCGCCCTTAAGCATATAGATGGCCCCGCCCCCCAGGGCCCTATTGTACTGCGCAGAGGGGGCGGGGCCCAGGGCCCTTGCAGAGGGCCCTAGCGCCCTAGCCTAGCGATGCCAATCTGTTGCTGCTGCGTGCGCATCTAGAAATTCTGTTTCTACCCAGGTCGCGCCGCCATCTACAGACATAACGAACGCGCCGTCTGATGCGCCTGCAACAAGTTCGCCTGCTTCTGTCTGCATCGTGTACAGGACATCGCCCGTAGATACCATCTTAAGCTGCACGCCGTTCATAAGACCATCGAGTTCTGTTGGTTTCATGGGCAGAACCGTTCCATATTGCTGTTACCCTTCTTTTGTGCAAGAGGCGACTTGCCTCTTGTAAGTATATTATACCACTTGCTGCAGCTTTTTGCACTACACTGGCAAAAGAATGCCAGTTGCTTTTTGCAGTTGCCAGTGCTTCATGCTTCATTGGCAGCTCGTATTCGCAGACATCGCCATCAAGGTCAGTGCCCTACAAGTGCGTCAATCTCCTTCCACTTTGGCATGCCAGTGATGTCCTGGTTGTGTCTACTGGTTTCGCCGATCGGCTGGACCAGACCCTTGCAGCCTTCCTCAGTCAGTCGAATCCCGTGGACCCAAAGGTATGCACCGGCCCAACGCCATCCGTCTTCGTACCTCTTTTCAGCAGAGCATCGCTCATTAGGTCCGTCCCACATGAAGTTGTCATTCCAAGCCGTCGCCAATTCCCAGATTCGCTTGTGGTTGGGACTGATGCCTGATTGTGCGTACAAGGCAGCTCGGCTCTCACGCCCTCGACGAGTCACCTCACTACTGTCTGACATACATGATGTCCAGTCGTGTCTGCGGACGGCTTTCGCGTATGCTTGAATATCCATGATGTTCCTTCCTTGGTTCTTGCCTCTTGTAAGTACATTATACCACTTGCAGTGGCTTTTTGCACACGATCACAGACCGAATGTCAGATCATCCAGGTAGTTGAAGAACCACTTTCGTGCTGCACCCTGGACGGTCGCCGTCACTTCACCCTTTTCAAGCTCGCTACACTCGATCGTGTCAGTCTCTTCCTTCAACACGTCCTTGACAACCCATCCTAGGAACTTACCAGTAGACTTGCGATCGAGTGGTGCCTTCATCATCTGTAGTGCTTCGATGCCTTGGTTGAGACGCGCTTCAGTCACAACTGCTGCAGTGAAGTCCTCAATCGCAGCCAAACGTTCAGGTGCGACAGGAATCTTCTCACGTGTCTTGGACACCTTATGCTTCTCACCCTTGGTCTTGAACCAGACGTCTGACAACTCCCAACCTGGTGTGACGCATGTCCAGACAACTCCTTCACCTACACCCTTGTGTCCTAGTGCTGCAGCGATTGGGCATTCACGCTCAACACTGTCAGTCACGTGTGAGAGTTCGTCCACAGACAACTTAGGATCGTTGAAGTTGATGGAGGTCGTGAATGTCTCGAAGTGATTGACGTTCAGGAATCGTGGGTCTTCACTTGTGACATCACTCATGTCCTCAGCACTCATCCAAGTGCAAGTCTCTTCTTCACCTGGGTTTACGCAGTCGAGAACAGCGAATAGTACGAACACCTTCTCATGTTGATTGATTGCAACACCCTTCTGAATGCCCTTTCCACACCATTCTCCGAAGTAGGTTCGCACTACATCTGGGTCATCATGAGGTACAGCCCAATCCAGATTGGATTGTGACATAAGACCTGCAAACTGACAATTGTCGTTCCCTACTGTCAGTTCGCGAGTACGACTCTGAAACTTGATGGGCTGGCCTCGCTGTACTACAACACCTACGTTTGTCCCATGCAGCTTTACAGTGCCACGGAACTTGAGTGTTGGAATCGGCTTTGTGTCGTCATACAGCGGTACGTCTTGTTCGTCACAACCTGTGTATGTTGCCCGAAGACGGACTGTGTTGACAGCATTTCGAAACTGATTGATGGATGGAAACTTGTTCATCTGTTGTATCTCACTTTCTGACGTTACATGATGCCTGATGAAAGGAACATAACATGGTCGAGATCACGTGAGCTCTTGTAAAAACTTGGTTCACCACCGTACTGTGGAATTGAGTACACTTCGTAGTCACCAGTGGATAGGTTTTGGTAGATTTCCAGGCCGGCTCGCCGATGACGTCTTCGGGTACAATGAATTGGTACTTGTTCATGTCCATGTTGTTCCTTCCTTGTTTATGTGCAACCTTGTTTATGTGCAACCTTGTTTATGTGTAAGAGTTCTTGCCTCTTGTAAGTACATTATACCACTTGCAGCGGCTTTTTGCACTCGACATGAATGTTATTGCAGGTACAACAACAAAAGCATCCAGAGAGTTCTTCTGATACACACTACATGGTTGCTGAATGTCAGGTCAGGACTTGTTCTTTCGTTTCTCTTCTCGTGCCTCTTGAATCGCAGTTGTTAGTTCATCGAGAAGCTCCTCTGCCAGCTCGAGAGACAACACCCAATCGAGCACCTCAATCACACCCACTTCAGAATCATAAGTCACTCCTGGCACCATGTCGCCACTCCTCATTCGTGTGTCTTGTTATACGATGCCAGGGCACCAACTACCGTTTTACTGCTAGACGCACGACGCACGAAGTCGAGGTTGCAGGTTGTATCTCACTTTCTGACGTTACATGATGTCTGACGCTAGGAACTCTGCATATTCCAGTTCACGTGCACTCTTGTAAAAAACCGGCTCACCAATGCACTCTTCTGTTGTGATGAACTGGTGTGTTCGCCTGTTTGGTACTGATGACATGATGATTCCTTCCTTGGTTCTTGTCTATTATATCATCTGCTGCTGGTTTTTGCACTTACTTCTTACGAGTTCGCTCACAAAGCGCCAACACGCAGGCTCGCTGCCTCTCACAAATCTCAGTCAACGTCTCGTCACTCTGCCAATGCGGTGTGTTGAGCTTCAGTCGCTTCAAGTTGACGAGCCTGCTGACCTCAGGAATAAGCTTGTTACCAAAAGTGTAGACTTCTTCATGCGTCATCTCTTTGTTCGGGTCGAAGTGGTCGCGTGCCTCTTTTGCAAGCACATCAATTTGTGCCTGGACATCGTCTAAGTTGATGCTGTCCCGTTCACGATCAAGGTCGTCCTGCGAGAGATTGAGGTCAAAGGGGTTTCGGTAGTAGCTCATGTCTTCCTCCTTTCTAGTATATTATACCACAGGTGTCTGGTTTTTGCACCTTCCTGCTAGATCCTCCTCAGCTTCTACCATCCTCTCCCAGCCATCTGAGGTGACATCACCGATATCACGACGAGTGCGACGACTCATGCCACCTCCTCACTTCTTCCGATTGTCAACGTGGAGCTCAGTCTCGATGAAGCTGGACTTCAACTTGTTACAATCAATCACGAGGACCGCGACAGTGTTGCTCGACTCGTAATCCCACAGCAAGGTCTCAAAGTACATGCTGACCAAACAGTCCTCACCGAGGCGCTTCACGATCTTGTCAATCATGTGCATCGAGATTCCCTTGCCGTCCTCCATCACCTTCACGACACAGCGGAAGCCATCTCCGTCTTTGAGGTCCAGCTCGAGGCTCTTGTCAATGCCGGTCCGACCACTGTGATGCTTGGGCAACTTATTGATGTACTTGTTAGGGGCATCACATACTGTCTCGGTGTCTCGGATGACGTAGCCGTCCTTGAACCGGAGCTTGTTGATTGCCTCGACCACCTTGCCAGCCTTGACGTACTTTGAACCGAAGGTCTCGAGGGTGCCGTCTGCGTCGAGGGTCTCGAAGGAGGTGTGAATCAAATCGGTCATGTTATTGCCTATGATGTGTAAGGCTGGTTGATTCCCTCCTTGATGCAAGAGGCTTGCCTCTTCCACTTTGTTATTATACCCTATTCAGTCGACTTTTGCACTAGCTGTCGAACATTTTCTGTGCTGGACAACGGTCTGCGCTGCCTTAACTTCTGAGACAGTTTCTGAACTGTTGATGGGTTTCCTATCAGGTCGAGCATCAAAAGCTGCTCTAAGCTACTTCTGGGTACTTTTTGGCAGCCACAGTAATGAGCTGCTCACCACCTTGGAGTAGGCAAATGAGTAGCTTGAACTGTACAGGTTTTGGCCTGTCGTTAATTCACTTGAAAGTGATAATCGAGCAAGGCTTGCCGTCGTCGCGATGCTCATCGTCAATGCACACGGTGAAGCGACGAGTGTAGGACATGGACTCAAGAGCCTCATGAATTTCAGAGATTGACTCCAGGTCATCTCCCGAAATGCCGTCCACAACAATGGAATCAACCACACCGATACGCAGACGAACAAAGACATCCGTTGCGCCGTGCTTCCGTGCTGCGTTTCCAATTGCAGCCAGCGCACCGTCTTCAGCGTGAGAGATGGCGAAGCGGTATGACTTAAAGTCGTTCATGTATTTCCTTCCTTGTAATATCATTATACCACTTGCAGACGCTTTTTGCACTTAACATGAATGTTATTGCAGGTGCACCTTCAAAAGCCCACAGTCATGGCTACAGAACAATCTTCAGTGCACCCTGTAGGATGTCGTCAGCCTCTGTAGAGTCGTCAGACCTGATGGCCCGAAGTACTGCAACAGACATATCATCTAGCCTCATGCGCAGTCGTACAGAACACTCATCTGTCCTGATGAAGTGTCCGGAGTCGTGCATCACACACCAGCAGTACACACACTGTCCCTCTTCCCACTTGTGTTCGAATCGTGTGTCAGCCATCACCGCCCTCCTTGCGCGAACTCTGCAGCTGCCTTTGCACGCCTGACACACTCTTCAACAGCATCTTCAAGGCACCAGACACTGAATGTCAGGGTGATTCCCATTACTGTGAAGGGCTTTGCTGCAGCATATGCCTCTGCTTCGTCTGTATACACCTCATCAAACGAGTAGATGCTTGGGTCGTTTGTGAGAACAACGAAAACTTCATATGAACGTAGCATGTAGCTCCTTCCTTGTAAGTCTATTATACCATAACAGACAGGAAATTGCACATCATGTAAGTCGCAACCACAATTGCTGCCAAAGACATAAATGATACGATGTTGACTATTTTCCTGAGCATTGCGACCTCACTCACAGGCTCAACGTGCTTGCCTTCACACGCTTGTAACGCTCAGCGCGGAGGTGAGACAGATTGGCTTGAGCGACTCGCATCTTGCGACAGTCAAGGCTCCCACCTGCAGTCAAGACCTTGACGGTTGCCTCATATCTTGCAATGATGGTCTCGAGCTCTTCGTTGGTCTTGTTTTCGAACATGCGGGATGCCTCTGAATGAGTGATGCTTTGAAGCGGTAACCGTTACCTCTTCTCTACTTATGTATTATACCCTACCCGCACACTTTTTGCACTTACTTTTACTGCAAATCTCTCAATAGCTCTGCGAGTTGTTGTTGACTACCACCCAACTTGCCGAACGCATTATGTGCACTATAGATGATGAACGCAATGTCTTCTAGGAGATTGTCGTGTGTGAGCTCGCCCACTGTCATCCCAATTAGCGAGAGCTCTCGCAACGCAGGTTTGACATCAATCTTCTCTTGTTTGTCTTTCACATTGTCTCCAGTGTTTCATGTGAGCACATCCACGCCCAGCACTCTGTAAGTAGCTTACTGATCGACATGTTTCATGTGCTTCTGCTTGGCAAACCACACCTGCCCTTCTGAGTCGATTACTTCCATACACATGCCAACCTCTCTATGTCCCTTTGTCGCTCTAACTCGAGCTCGCTTCACAATGAACAGCTCGCCGAGTGCTACTGGCTTGTACTTTGTCTCTGGAGGGAGTATCGTCTCACCTGCAGATGTCATACCTTTTGATGCATCTGATTTGAACCAGGAGTCAATCTCACTACTTGTCAAAGGACGCCAGATGGGTATCAGACGAGCATTCACAAGCATTTCCTCGTTTACAACGACGATGTCACCCTTCTTGAACGACATCAGACTACACCGTCGTTGTACTCAGGAGACTCAGGAGTGATGACTTTCTCGACTCGCTTCACCTTGAACTTGGCTCCGATTGTGGGACCACCCGCTGTGTTATACACCCAAGGTCGATTGTAGTGATCAGCATCCTGAACCTTCCAGCAGTCGAACTGTGAGCTGTACGAACCCAGCATGACGACCGGTCCGTCGGGGCCGAGGCAGTGAAGCCAGTAGAGTCCTGCAGTAAGTCTGTTCGTATCCATGTTGTTTCCTTCCTTGTAAGTCTATTATACCACTTGCAGCACGTTTTTGCACCTGCTGCTGCACAACCAAGGCAAACAATTGCTCAGCACGCTGCCCTGGATTCTGGAGCTGTTACGAATCTTCGGATGGGTTTCCTATCATCTAGCAGTACGAAATGTATCAGAAGTTGCTTCTGGGCTGCTTTTTGTCGCCAGGGTGGTGAGCAGATCCCCATTCTGATGTGTTACTTTTGCCCAAAATGAGCCTGCCTGATTGTTGCTGGTTTTGCCAACAAAAATGGGAGGCCGAAGCCTCCCCAAAGTCCTATCTAACCGGCTTACTCGCCGCGCTCTGCAACCACCTCTGCCTCGATGAGCGAGGCATCAGCCGCCTGGAGCTTGGCCCAGGTCTTGGCACGGAACACCATGCCGTAAGTGATGGCAGGAACGCGGTCGCCAACGTCCTCATCTGTGTGAGCGGGGAAGGTCACCGCGCACATGTAGGTGTCAGTCTTCTCGTACACGGCGCAGAGGCGGATGGACGAACCCTCGGGGATGTGAACCCACTTTCCAGCAAACTCCTCGTGAGCGTTCAGTGCGGTCTCAGTGCCAGGAATGAAGAAGAGGGCGTTGCCCTCGGAGGTGCGGGCACGAGTAGAAGCGGCGAGAGTGAAGGTGTTAACGTTGGTCATGATTGGTACCTCTTTCTTGATTGGTCGTAAGGGTGAGGGTGATTCCTTCCTTACTTTGTTATTATACTCTATTCTGAAACTTTTTGCACTAGCATCTGAAATTAATTCAGGCTGTACCTACCATGAACATCCAGTATCCAAGGGTCAAAGTACTAGCAGCCACTGCACGCAAAATACCATGATTTTTAAGAGCAACGTCGACGGTACTCAGTGTCCATGCCGACTTCTTATGTGCTGCGTGCCTGGTGATGAGATTGACGAGCCACGCGCCGGTGAGCATGTACATGATGATCCAAAAGCCGATGTAGTGTATGATGATTCCTTACTTGTAGTAGTATTAAATGATTGGGTTATTCCTAACCATCCGATTATACCATAGGTGGGGGTGATTTACACCACCCCCGCACGATTCTTTCAATCAATTCCAACAACCATCAATTTTTTCCCAACGACGTTCGGCGAAGTGTGTCTCGTCGAGAGTCGTAGTATCAATGGCATAGTGAAGGAATCGAAGGTCATTTCCGGACCACATATCTTGTCCGTTCTCATCGTCTGTCATCTCTTCCCACTTTTTGGTGGACTCTTCCTTCGTGTGGAAAAGGTACTTCTCGTAGACTTCACCGTAGTTGATATCAATGACCAGTACAATGTAAATCACGTTCACCTCTTTCTTGAGTGGTTGTAGAGGTTAGGTTGATTCCCTCTCTACTTATGTATTATGCTACATGTGGAGGTAATTTACACTGGACGGCAGAACGGCCTACAGCCACTCGTAAAGCGTCTCAGGCGGGAACTCCTCAACGCGCGACGATGTGCCCGAGACGGGATCCATAAAGATTCGCTCCGTCTGAGTTACTTCACCGCTGTGGAGCTTGACGAACTCTTCAAAGTTGTCGTAGAAGACGCCCGCGCACAGCCATCGACCGCCATGCTTTTCAAACTTGTCAATGCGTGGAGGCATGTGGTGAGGAGACTTAACAAAAACCCTGAGCCAGCGACGCTCGCCATCACGATCAGTAGCAAGAATGATAGGGTTGAGAATAGCCATGTAATCACCTCTTTGTGAGAGGAAGTTGATTCCTTCCTCTCTCTGTTATTATATCATTCACAGCAGCTTTTTGCACTTGCTGTTTTACTTAGGAGGCGTGCATACCCAACCGGCCTGCTCCAAGATGAAGGCGAGAACGCGATGAGGCACAGTGTGATATAGGCTGCTCTTCTGTCCCGTGTGTCCCCATGTGTACTCACACTCGACCTCAACCTCACCGGCGCGACTCTTTTCACACGAGATCTTCAAGTTCCGCTCGCTGGTAGAAGTGATGAATCGACTAAATTCGTGCTCGGTGGTGAGGGTCCAGCTTTCGGGTAGCTCTTGAGTGGTCATATGTTTCCTCCTTCCTTGTAAGTCTATTATACTCTACCCACACGCTTTTTGCACCTGTCAAACAAAAAACCCCACCACAGCATTGCTGAGTCAGGGCTGAAGTGGGTTGTACCAGTGCTTACTTGTAGTTACTGTCGAGTTCGATGTCTCCTGCGAGGATAAGCACAAGGCGTTCAACGTCTAGACCAGCCTCTTCCATTGCGAGTGCCCACGACATACCTTCGCCGCCTGGGCCGAATGCCTTGCCAGCTAGTGCCTGACGAATGACGCCCTTGATTCGCGCTCGCTTCTTGTCTGCAAATGACGACGCTGTGTCGTCTGTTGAATTCCAACCTGCTTCTGACATATTTTCTAACTCTTCCCTGATGATTCTTTGTAGATGAGCTTGCCTGATCTTCATGATGTGTCTCCTGTGTTGCAACACGAGTCTACATATGTTCCACACAGACACTTTGTATCTCTTTGTACTACTTGCAGACGTTTTTTGCACTTGACATGAATGGAAACTCACGTCACTGTCAAGAATCCTCCTTGAGCTTCTTGAGCCACTTCTTGGACTTGTAGAAGACCAGGTCACCTAGTTGTGCTTCGGTGCCGCCATGACGGAAGAAGAGGTCGAGTGCGACGAGCATGACATCGACTGCTTCCTCTCGAACATCGTGATCCAGATTTGCCTGACTCTTGGTAGCGTCGCCTGAGGCTGATTTGTTGATTGCACTGGATGCGAGGAGGACTGCCTGTGCGACTTCGCCTGTCTCTTCTGTGAGTTTGGCGAGGATTTCGAGGGTTGAAGACTTACCTCTGAAACGATGGCTGATTACGTTGATGCCTGTAACTTCCATGATGACTCCTTACGAGACTGTGACGAGGATGAAGACAGTGACCATCGTGAGCAGGCTCATGGTGACCAGGGTGAGCCGGTTGCTTTTACGAAGTTGAAAGTCGCTCATGTGTTACCTCTTGTTGGTTCCTGTCTATTGTATCACTTGCAGCACGTTTTTGCACATGCCAACCGCCTCAGCCACAAATAGCCGCAAGGGGTTCAAAGTACATGTCACCCTCGACGTAGGACTTGCCTACAGCGTACTCACCAGAACCTTGCCCGTATTCTCTTCTCGTTTCGAGATATAGTGATTCGAGAAATTCGGCGCGCGTGGGCTTCCGTGCTTTCTTGAGTAGCTTCGCGCGAGCGTCTTAAGTCGTTTCGTTGCTCATGTTTCCTTCCTTGTAATAGTATTATACTCTACCCACGTGTTTTTTGCACTTAACACTGGCAATAATAGTGATGCCTTTCGAAGCACGCTGCCCTGGATTCTGGAGCTGTTACGAGCCTTCGGATGAGTTTCCTATCATCTAACCTTCTGAAATGAATCAGGAGAGGCTTCTGCAGCAAAATTGCTTGCCACAATGGGGAGCAGATCCTATCTTCTGCAGCCAAAAATAGGTTGATCTCGACCTGCTGGTTTCAAGATGGATTGCCGGCTGCTGGTTCGACAAAAAAAGGGCGGCTTGCGCCGCCCTCGAGCACCGAGTGCTCATGCCACTCAGGCAGCGTTGAGCTTGTCCCAGGTCTTCTGACGGAAGACCATGCCAACGGTCATCGAGGGGATACGATCTCCAACCTCGTCGTCGACATGAGCCGGGAATGTTACGGCGCACATGTAGGTATCAGTCTTCTCGTAGACAGCACACAGCTTGATCTCCGTGCCTTCCGGAAGATGAAGCCACTTGCCCGAGTAGTCCTCGTGAGCAGTCAAGGCCGTCTCGGTTCCAGGAATGAAGAAGAACGCGTTGCCCTCAGAGGTTCGGACGCGGGTGGTAGCAGTGAGAGCGAGAGTGTTGACGTTGGTCATATGAGGTACCTCTTTCTGGTTGGGATGTAAGGTTGGTTGATTCCTTCCTTACTTTGTTATTATACTCTATTCTGACGCTTTTTGCACATGCCTCTGAATTTTATTTCGTGTCCTTGAAGTCGTTTTCGTACACGTACTCATGGTCTACATGAACCACAGCAGCAACCATGAAGCGACAGCGATGTCAGAGACGGACCAAACTACGACTGCTGGGTACTCCTCGGGCTTGTACATGTCCATTTCGGCTGTCCGTCTGTCGGTTGCTGGCAATGACAACAGCCACTTGCTGTAGTCGTCGTCGTCGTCTTTGAGGAGTAACTTGTACATTCAGAACCTGTTTCTAGAGGGTGTTGCATGGAGATCATCGTTCGTCGAGTTCATGGCGTTCTCCTTAGCTTCCTCAGCGCGAGCCTCGGATGCAGCAATCAAAAGGAGCCTGCTAATAGCTTCTGCAGCGAATGCGTCCATCGTGATCGTCTTCGACACCACGTTGTTCAAGCTTAAAGTCTCCACGTATTCGAGTTCAATCCTATTGTCTTCATTGTTGCTGACGACGTAGCGACCCCCGAAGTGGTCGCCGAAGAACTCGCTGGCGATCTGGCGAGAAGTTTTAACCCACATAGGTACTGACATAATGATTCCTTCCTTGGTTCTAATAGTATTTTATCATGTGCAGAAGATTTTTGCACTTACCTGCGCTTGTCGCGATCAGTGACCTCAGTGACATCACCTTGGTTTTCACTATATGCCACGTAGAACTCGCCACCCGAGCCTTCGGTCTTGTACTCGCCGTTGGTGTCTGAGGTGTACAACTCGATCTCAATGTGCCACCAATCTTCGTTGCAGTCGTCGTCTACCTTTGCGTCGTCGATCGTTTTGCGGAAGTCTGCAAAACACTGGCGCGCAGCGAACTCTTTCATGAACATGCGCTCTTCGCGTCCTGCAGTATCTTCATCATTGTATTCGTTGCCACACGTAAAGTTGACGCGGTAGAGGTCGAAGCTGATTGCCATGATGTTTCCTTCCTTGGTTCTTGTCTATTATATCATCTGCTGCAGCAATTTGCACCAGACGATCACCAGATCTGAAGGTGACACCCTCGCCACGACTCACAGCACGCCTGGCCTTCGACCTGCTTCTCAAACACTGAGACTGCTGTGAATCCGAATGCATTCACGGTATCATAAGGGCACCACATGCCCCAGTTGGCCTCCAGGTTAATATCCGTGTAACCTTGGCTCTCGAGCTGTGAAACGGTCTCATCTCGGTGACCATTACGCTGGGAAACTGAGCATGAGAAGGTCACTGCTGTAATGATGATGATGCCTGTAATGATGCTAGCAAACTTCAGAATGTCCATGTTGTTTCCTTCCTTGGTTCTAATAGTATTTTATCATGTGCTGCACAAATTTGCACTGCATTTAGCTGATCAACACAATCACACACCAGGTCAGGCCAATCGACAGCACCCATACTACTGCCACGATGAGTGACGACATCAAGACTTCTCTCCACTCTATCACAGTACACTCTCAAGTTTTTCCCAACTCATGAAGCGGTGAGGAATGAGAGTGTAATCCCCCTTCAGCACAACACTCACAAAGTCCTCGTCAGTCGTCGATGGTGTGCACTCGAAATCAAAGATGAAACTCAGTCCTCCTAGATCCACGATCTTGTCGAAGTCGGATTTCGTAAAAGTCTTCACGTCGATTTTGACGTAGATTATTTGACCATTCTGATCCGAATCGTAGCAGATGGTAGCATTACGATGACGCTGCCAATCCAGGCACACAGCAAGCGTTGTTAGAATCTCTGGCTCATTCATCTTGAGTCGCATGTTATCTCCGCACTTCTAAAGCTATTCTCTGTCCAAAGACAAGTGCGTGGCGGTATGCAATGCATACCGCCACGTTCTCTAACCAATCTGAGAATTACGCTGCGACTGCGTCACTCTCATCAATGTTCGAGGCATCATTCAGTTCGTCGAGCTCATTGAGCAGAGCTGCAACCTCAGCCTGATGCGCCTCGTCGCCTGCATCGTCCTCAGCCTCAGTCACGACGTCAGCAGTTGCAGAAGCGCGCGATGCGGCCTTTGCGTCCTTGGCTGCATTTGCAGCAGCCTCCTTCTCTGCGACCTTTGCAGCCTTGGCAGTCGCCTTGGCCTCATTCTCAGCCGCATCGATCACGGCCTTCTCTGCAGCGGACTGGACCTTCTCAGCGTCCTGGTCAGCCATGAGCTTCTCGAAGCTGTTCTTGCGGAGGAAGACACGGAGCGTGTTGCCAGTCGCGTTCTCGTGGCCCTCGAGGTTGAAGAGGACAACGTAGATATCAGGCCGGTCGAACTCAGCGATGACCTCGAACCGAGTTCCGGCGGGGACTTCCACCTTGGTGTTCTTGACGTAGTCGTTGCCGACGAGAACCTTCTCAAGGCTGCCGTCCTCAGTCTCTACGACAGAGCGCACGTTGCCCTGGCATGCAGAGGCCGTGACCTTGACGTCGTTGGTGGTGGTGAAGGAGAAGAAGGTGAGTGCGACGATGACGTTCATAATGAGTACCTCATTTGTTTTGACTGGTTGGAGGTAGGCTAATTCCTTCCTCCTTCCTAATGTTATTTTACCACGGCTGCAAGTTTTTTGCACTTGCCTATGAAATTACTTCTGAAGGATGCTTGCAAAAGGGTTGTAAGTTAGCGGAGTGGCTTCAAGTGCTGCTTTCTCACGCGCTGCGATTGCAGCCTTCTGGCGCTCCTTTGCAAGCTGACGCTCTGCCTTAGCATTGTGCAGGCTGTCCGTCTCAGCGTAGATATCCTCCAGCGTCATGTTGTCGAGATCGTACATGCCGCGAGGCCGCCAACCATTGATCTCCTTGAAGGTGTCCGAGAGGACTGAGATTGCAATGTCGCGGTCAGTGGCGGGAGCGAGAAGAGTCATGCTTGTGTGCCTCCAGTGGAGGAGGTAGGTTGATTCCTACCTCCTCCCTAATGTTATTATATCACTTAGGACTAACTTTTACACCAGTTGCTTACTTTTGGATCCCGCGGTTGAGGAGGTCCTGAAAGGTGAGTCCCGCTGCCTTCAACTTCTTGTTGGCTTGCTTTGCCAGCAGGAGTCCATGAGGCGTGATGACGAAGGAGTGTGCTCCGGTGCGGGCCTTGCGGTTGGACTTCCAGTAATACCCAGCGTACTTGACTCGTGCTCTAAAGCCGTCGGTGTCTCTCTTGTACCACGCGGATACGAACCGAAAGTAAACCACATACCATCCACGATGCTTGTAACTATCGTAGTCGACTCCGAGGCTCCGCAAAACCCGCTCGCGGTGATATGCACCTGATTGGAGTGGCTTGTCGATGATGGACAACGCGAAGAACTCGACGTTGTTGATGACACCGTGGTTGCTGGGTCTGTTTTGCATGTTTTGCATGTTTGATGATGTCCTGTGTGGTGAGAGTAGGTTGATTCCTTCTCTACTTAAGTATTATATCATCCGTAGCTCAAATTTGCACTTGCCCGTTATTTCCGGTTCAACTTAGCCTGGACCCGACGACGGAGCTCTCCGGGCTTGAGCGGGACGAACTCTTTCTTCCGTGTGAACTTTGCATCGAATGCAGACTGCGGGATCCAGTCGTCGCCATCCCATGTCCACTGGCAACGGCCCGACTTGGCCATCACCTTCATCATGAACTTCTCGTGCTCTCCGGTCTCCTCGTTGAACTTATCGATGAGCACCTTCTGTCCCGTTGCAACCTTGGCCTCGGTATAGGTTGACTGACCGAAAAAACGACCACGATAATCAGGCTTATTCATTTGAGCTCCTGCATGTTTGAATCAGTATTTCCTAACATGATCATTATATCATCTGCAGCTCAAATTTGCATTTAGCTAACCTTGAATTCTGCCTCGCTAACCCAGAAAGCGATTCGCGACGGTCCCGCATCTGATTTGCATTCTGTGAAAACTGTGATCTTCACAGAATTGTCTGGGATAGCCTTGAACTCTTCGTCGACTTGATCAGTGATTGTTTGATCAACGATGTTAGTCGGAACATTCCAGATGTTCCCAGTCCACTTATCTGGCTCTGCATTGAACACTCTTTGACGAACTCTTTGACGAACTTCGTGGGTGTCCTTGAGTTCAGCTACGCGATCCCTATAGTAGACTGACTTCGGAATTGCAACCCATGGCTGGCCCCGTGACCAATGCCATACTTTACCTTCGACGTCGATGACCGAGTAGAAGTCATCAGTGAGATCTTTGAGGTTCATTTTGCCTCCTTGTCTGCCTTGACGAAATTAAGTGGAAGGTACCTGTTTTTCTCTTCGTTCACATCATCTTCGACGACCAGAGCGTCGAGATAGTTCCAGCCTCGCGATACGAAAGTCTTTGTTCCGTATTTGACGCGAGCTCCCTTGGGGAAGTCCTTGTTCTCATGTTCATGTCGCTTGTAGCTCATTTGTATTTCCTTCCTTGTAATACCATTTTATCATCTGCAGCAGAAATTTGCACTACTTGTCAGATGTGGCTTTACTGAGGCCATCTCAGAGGCAGATCGTGAAGGTTACCTTCATCATGTCGATACCTTGTTCACGCAGAGGGATAACTTCGAACGTGATGGCATCGAGGTCATCAACGCTTAGAATTTCGGACAGGATGTAGCAACACTGTGTAAAGACATGACTGTTAAAGGATGTCACGTTCACCGTGAATTCGGAAGCACCTTGTCTCTTGATAATGCTTCCGAACTCGCAGACTGCGTCAATCGTAGCAAAGTACGTCTCCATCTTGTCGAAGGCCGCGTCGAAGTCGTGATTGGTTGCCTGTAGGTTACGCATTGGTATCTTCTTGGTTCTTATGTATTATACCACTTGCTGCACAAGTTTGCACTACTCACTCGAATGGATACTCTTCAAGAACCTCAACTCGCATCGGAATCATCTTGCCACGGTTGTTCTCCTCTGACGCCTTGTATCCGTATGGAAAGCACATGTCAAAGAGTTGAAGAGAATTGTGCGTCATCCCCCATCGTACGACACCATCAGAATTCTTTGTCTCCCATGAGAATGCGTCAGCCTCTTCGACCGTGGACACCGGAACTAGCCGAACTCGCTGAATGGGTGTGGTTTTCTGGTTGACCCAGATTGACATCACGTGCTTGAAGTACCCGAACATGTGGTCAGGTCGACCATCCTTGCCAGGTCGCACACCGACGTAGAATTCGTCCATCTCAGTGAGTAGCGGGTAGTCTACTTCTTGCATTCTTTACTTTGATCCGTCTGTGACGAGTGACTTGAAGAAAATGACCAGGTCGATGATGACGTCGATCAGAGGAACTGTTTCGTGCTGCCAGTGAGTGTGTCGCCGCTTCTGCTTTTCGTTTGCAATAACCAACAGCTCAGTCAATAGAAAAACCTCTGCGAGTACTTGGGACCACACTTACAGTAACAACGACGGCAGACTTGTGTACAGATGTTACACACGAATCAATGAGAATGGAACAAGTATGATCGGGAATCGTTCGTGTGATCTCGCCGCGAATCTTGTCCAGATCCATCAAGGTG